>Ga0206125_10000079_pt1 | contig 125403 bp, 113 predicted proteins | sample Helgoland_Spring_4_FD_148598 | JGI IMG/M metagenome (GOLD analysis project Ga0206125, IMG submission 148598) | Pelagic subsurface seawater microbial communities from Kabeltonne, Helgoland, North Sea - Helgoland_Spring_Bloom_20160331_1 | ecosystem: Environmental > Aquatic > Marine > Epipelagic...
TTTCTCAATGTGATTCTCTGCTGATGGGCAATGATTGTGGGGCGCATACATTCCCTTACATAGAGGTTAAGAACAAAACAGCTCAAATAGAGCATGAAGCAACCACAAGTAAAATTGGTGAAGACCAGATATTTTATTGCAACCAGCGAGGAATTGATACAGAAAAGGCTATTGCGCTTGTTGTAAATGGGTTTAGCAAAGAAGTGCTAAATAAACTCCCCATGGAATTTGCTGTAGAAGCTCAAAAGTTATTAGAGATAAGCCTAGAGGGCTCTGTTGGATAAAAAAGAACTACTAAAACAATATTTAAATGAAAAAAATCATCATACTCATTGCGCTGTTTATAGGCGTTAGCGCTTGTAAAAACGACCAAAAAACAACCTTAGTTACCACAGAAAACTCAAACCTTGCGGTTTATAAAGGAGAATTCATCTTCACAGATGGCGCAGCTGTTTTAAAAGGAAGTGACTTTATTTATGGAGTGGTTGTGGATGATAAGATGAAAGAATTGGCAGATAAAGTGGCGCCGGCAAAAAAAGACCCCTATGATATGGTTGCTGTGATAGTAACCGGAACATTAGCCCCAGGACCTAAAGACATAGAAACCTGGGATGAGTTTTTAACCATCATAGATATTGTACAAGTAAGCGCTAAGCCAGCCAAAGCAGATGTGAAAATAAAAGAAGCTGAAAAGCAAAGCAAAAAAGCAATTAAAAAAGTAGAAGAAAAATAATATGTTACAGATAAAAGATGTTTACGCAAGTGTAGAAGAGAAAGACATCCTCAAGGGGATTTCTCTCTCAGTAAATGCAGGAGAAGTGCATGCTATAATGGGACCCAACGGGGCTGGAAAAAGCACCTTGGCATCTATCATTGCAGGTAAAGAAGAGTTTGAGCTCACCAAAGGAGAGATAACTATTGATGGTGAAGATATCACAGCGTTAGACGCAGAAGAAAGAGCTCATAAGGGTGTTTTCCTCTCATTTCAGTACCCTGTTGAGATTCCTGGAGTTTCTGTTACAAACTTTATTAAAACGGCAATTAATGAAAATAGAAAAGCCAAAGGGTTAGAAGATATGGCAGCCAGCCAGATGCTTAAAAAGATTAAAGAAAAAGCAGATTTATTAGAGATAGACCGTAAATTTTTATCTAGGTCTTTAAATGTTGGTTTTTCAGGAGGAGAAAAAAAACGTAACGAAATTTTCCAGATGGCCATGTTAGAGCCTAAGCTGGCTATTCTAGATGAGACAGATTCTGGCCTTGATATTGACGCCCTTAAAGTTGTTGCTAATGGAGTAAACAAACTTAAAAGCAAAGACAATGCAGTGATCGTTATTACCCACTACCAAAGATTGTTAGATTATATCGTTCCAGATTTTGTGCACGTTATTATGGATGGTAAAATTGTAAAATCTGGCACAAAGCAACTTGCTTATGAGCTGGAGGAAAAAGGATATGACTGGATAAAAGAGGAGTTGGTTTAACCCCTTAAAGCACCAAAAATTCTGAATTTAAAAAATGAATCTAAAAGAAAAATTACAATCCTCATACCTTGCTTTTGAAGATCACTTGCAAGCAGATTCGCCGTTACACGATGTGCGCAATAAGGCTATGAAGTCTTTCGAGGACAAAGGATTTCCGAGCAAAAAAGAAGAAGCATGGAAGTATACTTCTTTAAATGCTTTATTAAATAAAGAGTATAGCATCTTTCCTAAAAACGAAACTGCCATAGAATTTAAAGATGTAAAAAAATACTTCCTCAATGATATAGACACCTATAAAGTTGTTTTTATTGATGGGGTTTACAGTTCTTTCTTATCACAAATCACTCATGATGAGATTGATGTTTGCTTGATGTCATCTGCGCTAAACAAATCGAAATATAGCTCTATTATAGAAACCTATTTTAATAAAGCCGCCAATACTGACAGCCTAAGCTGTTTAAACACTGCTTTTGCAAAAGAAGGAGCCTACATTCGTATCTCAAAAAACAAGGAAGCACAAAAACCTATTGAAATTATCAACTTTGCTACAGGAACAGAGGCAGCCACCATGTTGCAGCCTCGTAATTTAATTGTTGTAGAGCAAAACGCACATGTGCAAATTATAGAGCGTCATCAAAGTCTTAATGACAACCCAGTGCTTACCAATAGTGTTACTGAAATATTTTTAGACAAAAGAGCATATGTAGATTACTACAAGATCCAAAACGACACCCAAAATGCCTCACTGATAGATAGTACCTTTATCCAGCAACAACGGGAGAGTATTTGTAGTGTTCATACCTTTTCTTTTGGCGGAAAACTAACGCGTAATAATTTAAATTTTAAACAACTTGGAGAGCGTTGTGATTCTATCCTAAACGGTGTCACCATGATTGAAGACAAACAACATGTAGATCACAACACACTTGTGCATCACACAGCTGAAAATTGTGAAAGTCACCAAGATTATAAAGGAATTTTTGACGATAGTGCAACTGGTGTTTTTAACGGAAAAGTATATGTTGAAAAACAGGCTCAAAAACTGGATGCTTTCCAAAAAAACAATAATATTTTAATAAGCAATAAAGCAACAATAAATGCAAAGCCACAACTAGAAATTTTTGCAGATGATGTAAAATGCTCACATGGTTGCACAATTGGCCAATTAGACCCTGAGGCAATGTTTTATTTGCGCTCTAGAGGTATTGCAAAAAAAGAGGCCAGGGCATTGCTTATGTATGCCTTCGCAAATACCGTTTTAGAGAGTGTAAAGATTCCAGAATTAAAAGAAAGAATCAATAAACTAATTGCAAATAAAATAGGGGTAAATCTAGGCTTTGACCTCTAAGTTTATTGTGCCACAATTACATTTTTCGGAGCAATAAACAATAGAGTACCTAAATCATAATAAACGCATATATGTTTGATGTAACGGCAATAAGAAAAGATTTTCCAATACTTTCTAGAAAAGTAAATGGCAAGGCTTTGGTGTATTTAGATAATGCCGCGACATCTCAAAAACCGCGACAGGTAATTGATGCAATTGTATCTTACTACTCTCACTACAACGCAAACATTCATAGAGGTGTTCATGCACTTTCTCAAGAAGCTACAGATGCCTATGAAACGGCTCGAAGAAAAATACAATCTCATTTTGGTATAGCTAAGCCGCATGAGGTTATTTTAACCTCAGGAACTACACACAGTATAAATATTGTGGCAAATGGTTTTTCAAGTATACTCTCCCCAGGTGATCAGATTATTGTCTCACAATTAGAGCACCACTCAAATATTGTGCCCTGGCAAATGCTGTGCAAGGCTACTGGAGCTGTATTGAAAGTAATCCCAATGAACCAAGAGGGAAGTCTAGATATGGACGCCTACCAAGAGTTGTTATGCTCAAAAACAAAACTAGTTTTTGTAAATCATATTTCAAATACCTTGGGTACTATAAACCCTATCGAGTTTATGACCCAACAGGCACACCGGGTAGGGGCAGCCATACTTATAGATGGCGCACAATCCTGCTCGCACATAAAGCCAGATTTGGTTGCATTAGATTGTGATTTTTATGTTACTTCTGCACACAAAATGTGCGGCCCAACAGGAATTGGCATGTTATATGGAAAAGAGGCATGGCTTGAAAAACTACCACCTTTTCAAGGGGGTGGAGAAATGATAGATCAAGTAACTTTTGAGCAAACAACCTATGCTGGACTGCCTCATAAATTTGAAGCCGGAACACCAAATGTTTGTGGAGGGATTGCATTTGGAGCTGCCATTGATTACCTCAACACTATTGGTTTTGAGGCCATAGCGGCTCATGAGGCTACTCTTTTAAATTATGCAACAGAAAAATTATTGGCCATTGATGGGTTAAAAATCTATGGCACATCAAAAGAAAAAACATCTGTAGTTTCTTTTAATATAGAGGGCATACATCCCTATGATATTGGAAGTATTGTTGATAAACTAGGAATTGCGGTGCGTACAGGACAACACTGCACCCAGCCTATTATGGATTTCTTTAATATATCTGGAACCGTAAGAGCTTCATTTGCCTTTTACAACACACTGGAGGAAATTGACCTCCTTACGGCTGCTGTTGAAAAGGCGAAAATGATGTTATCATAAAAAATTAGTTATGAAAAAAATAGTTTTAACCTGCACCACTCTTTGGTTTTTGATGAGTGGATGTAACCAAACAAAAAAAGTGATAGCAGAACCTCCCCCAGCAGTATTATCTGGTATTTTTACTGTAGTTTCTATTAATGGTCAACAAATTTCATCTAAGGCAGTACTTGAGTTTAACAAGGCAGATAAAAGAATATGGGGTAATGCTGGGTGCAATGATTTTTCTGCCACATACACTCAAAATGCTAGCTCAATAAAAATAGGGCTACTAACCTCGACAAAGGCCTATTGTGATGGAGCCATGAAAAATGAGTATGCCATACAAAAGGCTTTAAAAAACGTAGGATCATTTGATGTTTCAACCACAAGCCTTACATTGTATTCAGTCACAGAAAAAAAGCCGCTGCTAAAGGCTATTAAAAATAAAGAATAATTATGACCATTAAAGCCATACAAGAAGAGCTAATAGATGAGTTTGCTATGTTTGATGATTGGATGCAACGTTATGAGTATATGATAGATCTAGGAAAATCTCTACCTCTTATAGATGAGCAAAATAAAACAGATGATAACATTATAAAAGGGTGTCAATCAAAAGTGTGGTTAGATGCACAGCTTAAGGGAGATAAAATGGTGTTCTCTGCAGATAGTGATGCAATTATCACAAAGGGTATCATTGCTGTATTGATAAGATCCTTTAACAACCAAACCCCCATAGCAATTTTAAATGCAAATACAGATTTTATTGACCAAATTGGTTTAAAAGAACATTTGTCTGCCACAAGGGCAAATGGATTAAACTCAATGATCAAAAAATTAAAATTGTATGCAACAGCCTATCAAGCAAAATTAAATAGCTAGTTGTTTTATGCTATTAAAATTATAAATAGATACCATTATGGAAGACAATACAATAGACACACAGGCACTAGGAGAAAAGATAGTAAAGGTCTTAAAGTCTATATACGACCCTGAGATCCCTGTAGATATTTACGAATTAGGGCTTATTTATGATGTGTTTGTAAATGAGGATCATAACGTAAAGATTTTAATGACCCTTACCACGCCAAACTGCCCAGTTGCAGAAACACTACCTGTAGAGGTAGAGGATAAGGTCAAGTCTCTTAAAATGGTGAATGATGCAGAGGTAGAAATCACCTTTGACCCACCATGGACACAAGATCTCATGAGTGAAGAGGCCAAGCTAGAATTGGGCATGCTTTAATTTAAAGTTCATGGCAAAACAAATTGTAAATAGAGTAGCAAATAGCATTATAAAAACTATTGACCTTGAAGAGTTGTATCCAAAAGGCACTAGAATTGCTTTTGATATTGCCCCTTGGCTTCACAAAGGCAACATCCTTAAAGAGAAAGATTTCAGAGAAATTGTTTCTACCCACCCATGGGAGCAATACACAAATCAATATGTTTCGATACACTGCAGCACAGAGGCTATTATTCCTGCATGGGCTTTTCTGCTTGTTAGTACAAAATTAATACCCCATGCCAAAAAAACAGTTATTGGATCACTACAAACTTTAGAAACAATTTTATTTGCTGAAATTTTAAACAATCTAGATATTAGCGAATATAAAGATGCCCCTGTAATTATTAAAGGATGTGCAAGCAAACCCATCCCTGGTGCAGCTTATGGAATGTTGATTTCAAACCTGCAACCCATTGCAAAAAGTATTATGTACGGAGAGGCTTGCTCTTTTGTGCCGCTTTATAAAAAGTAACTCATCACAACATTTTTTGCTATTTTCAAAGTGATTATAGTTTACTAAATTAATATGAAAAAAATACTCTTCTTAACTACATTGTCCCTAATTACTTTTGCTGGTTTTTCTCAAGAAAAAAAAGAAGAGATTAAAAGCCCTTGGACCAAAGTTAGTAGCGTATCGCTTTTATTTAACCAAGCATCATTTAACAACAAATGGCAAGGGGGTGGTACGTCAAGCTATGCCGCAAATTTTGGCCTCACACATGACGCTAACTACAGTAAAGATAACATCACTTGGGATAACCGCATTGTTATAGACTACGGAATTGCCAATCAAAAAGATCAAGAATTTACCAGAAAAACAAACGATCGTTTTGAAGTCAATTCATTGGTGGGAAGAGAGATTAAAGAAAGTCTTTGGTACTATTCTTTTTCTCTTAATATAAGAACTCAACTTGCCAGTGGGTATGATTTTGGGGAGGACCAAAATGGTAGCCCTACAAGAACAGAAACTACAAAAATTTTATCTCCAGGATACTTCAGGGCTGGGCTTGGACTCCTATGGAAAAAGGATGAAACCTTTAAAATAAATATTGCTCCAACAACAGCACGTTTAATCATCGTTAATAGTCAGTTCACAAATGTAGGAGCAAATCAAAGTGATATTGAAGCTTTTAACCAAGTTGGATATTTTGGAGTAAAGGCAAATGAAACCTCTCGTATAGAGATTGGCGCTGCTATAGGAGCCTATGGAAAATTTACTTTGTTAGAAAATGTGGTATTAGAAAATGTACTTAATTTATACAGTAATTATCTTGAAGATGTGCAAAATGTAGATATAGACTACACTGCAAATCTGGTGATGTCTGTAAATAAGTGGATTACAGCAAACGTAACCTTCCAGGCTATGTATGATGATAATGCTGTAAAAGGATTACAAATAAGAGAGACTTTGGGCCTAGGACTTACCTATGGTTTTTAAAAACCAAAATAAAAGATAAGGGGCCTTAGAGTTGTTTTTTACCTATTACTGAATATACTCTTGAGGATATAAAAAGCTATTATAAGGAAACCGTGTTACATGAATTTCTCGAACCTTATCATACACTACTTTTCTAAAACTTTCAAAATTTTGTTTCTCTAGGGCAGATACAAAAATAGCATCCCCGTTGGTTTTATTCATCCAAGTTGCTTTCCACTCCTCGAGGGTAAAGTGTTCTTTAGTTTTCTGAGTTACCAGATCATCACTCTCTATGGTCTTATTAGTGAAAGCGTCAATTTTATTAAACACCATAATTGTTGGCTTATCTGCACTTTTAATCTCGTCTAAAATAGATCCCACACTAGCAATATGATCTTCAAAGCTTGAATGTGAAATATCTACCACATGCAAGAGTAAGTCTGCTTCCCTAACCTCATCAAGGGTGCTTTTAAAAGACTCAACTAATTGGGTTGGTAACTTGCGTATAAAGCCAACAGTGTCGGTAAGTAAAAAAGGTAGATTTCCAACTACTACTTTACGCACTGTGGTGTCTAGTGTGGCAAATAATTTATTTTCTGCAAACACATCACTTTTACTAATAGTATTCATTAAAGTAGATTTTCCAACGTTGGTGTACCCTACAAGTGCTACTCTTACTAACTTTCCTCGATTTCCTCGCTGAACCTCCATTTGGCGATCAATCTTTTTTAGCTTCTTTTTCAGTAATGAAATACGGTCTCTAACAATACGCCTATCTGTTTCAATTTCTGTCTCACCAGGCCCTCGCATTCCTATCCCTCCACGTTGTCTCTCAAGGTGAGTCCACATACCAGCAAGTCTTGGGAGTAAATACTCATACTGTGCAAGCTCTACTTGAGTTCTAGCATAACTTGTTTGAGCTCGTTGTGCAAAGATATCCAGTATTAAATTGGTACGATCAATAATTTTGCACTCCAAAATTTTCTCAATATTTTTTTGTTGTGCCGCAGAGAGTTCATCATCAAAAATAACAGTGCCAACACTGTGTTGTTGGACATAAGAGAGTACCTCCTCAAGTTTTCCCGTTCCTATAAAAGTTTTAGGATTAGGCTTTGCCATTTTTTGGACAAAACGTTTGAGCACCTGACCTCCAGCTGTGTAAGCTAAAAATTCGAGCTCATCAAGATATTCTTTAGATGTAACTTGATCTTGACTTTGAGTGATTAAACCAATAAGTATGGTTTTCTCGTATTCAATGTCTTTTTCTTCTATCATAAGTCTTTAAAAAAACAAAGATACGAAAGACTTACAGACTATGCTTGATTCCATAAGGCCTATGACTTTATATTTTATAAGCTATTCAAATTTTTGGATGTTTTATCTTGTATTACTTTTCACTAGAAAGTAACTTTAGATAATACTGAGTTATTTCTGATGTATGGAATAGGTTTTTTAGGCAATGGGAAGGATTTAATCGGTAAATTATGGCGATACATCTAATTTAACACATGAGCTTCTATTACATTGAAATTTTAACTAAATTTAACAACAGAATAATACCAAAAAAAAACTAAATGAATATTAAATTACTCTCTCAAAAAAATACACGCATGTATCGATTTGTTAAGAATCTAGGCACTACCGTAGCTTCTATGGTGGTTTTTTTATGCCTTAGCGTGTCATATGGTCAAACCACCATACCTTGTGCCGATGGTGCTTTCAATGATACCTACTGCTACACACCCAATGACACGACCCAAATTGTATATACTAGTGACACAGGTTTCCCGCTAAGACTTACATTCATTGAAGGTCAAGTAGAGCTAAATTTTGATGAAGTCATCATCTTAGACTCAGACGGAGTTACCAATCTTAATGCTGGTAACCCCTACGGAAATACCGGTGACATGTCTGGATTTGTCTTTGAATCAAGTGGAGACACCATCACTCTTCAAATTACCTCAGATGGTATTGCAAGTTGTTCAGACGGCTTATTTGTACCATTAAATTATGATATTAATTGTTTAACCTGCACAGATCCAATCATTGAGTTCACTAACGACGGAATGTGTGAAACAGGACAGCAATTTACTATTGGTGTAGATATTACAGACCTTGGTAGTTCTACCAGTATTACAGTTACCGATGACCAGGGAAGTGCAGCTCAAACGGCAACAACTACTGGAGTTTTATTCTTTGGCCCTTACCCTGCAACAACAGGAGTAACTTTTAGTGTTGAAACTGGAGATGTAAATTGTGATTTCACAAGTGGCGTTATTGAGTGTCAAGCCCAAGGAAGTTGTGATGTATTGGATGCTGGATTTGATATGTTTATTGATTGTGAAACATTTTGTACAGATTTGGTTGCAGATTATATAGCCTTGCCAAATCTAGATACTACCTCTTACCAAATACAAGGCCCGCTTTGTGATCTGCCTGCTATCACTGGTGGAGCACCAACAAACCTTACTATTGATGATGTTTGGAGTGGTTTGATTGCATTACCTTTCGAATTCAATTTCTATGGCAACTCATATACAAATGTTGTAGCAGGAGCAAACGGCCAGCTTTCTTTTGATGCTGCTTTAGCCGGGAATTATAACGGGTGGAACATGGATCCTGCAGACCAAGTACCTACCAACGATGCCAACTATCCTTTAAACACAATATTTGGAGCATATCACGACATCAACCCTGCGGTTGCACCGGCAACGGCAGACAGAATTAATTATTTTGTAACAGGTGATGCTCCCTTTAGAATTTTTGTGCTAAACTTTAACGCAGTCCCTCAATTTGGGTGTAATGAGCTTTTAACAACTCAGCAAATCTTATTGTATGAATCATTAAATGTAATTGATGTAAACATTATCAATAAGCCTGTATGTGATACCTGGAATGATGGTCTTGCCGTTATAGGAATGCAAGGAAACAACCTTACGGAATTTAGTGTTCCAGAAGACAGAAATGTTGGCACATGGGAGGTAACCAATGAGAACTGGAGATTTGTTCCTAACGGAGGCCCTGTTACAAACGCAAGTGTATTTGAATGGAGAGATCCTGCTGGAAATGTGCTAAGTAATGACCCTGTCTTTACGGTATGCCCAGATCAAACTACAGTTTATACCGCAGCCCTTGTGGTTGAATTACCTGATGGAAGTTTTAATGAACTAACAGATACTATAACAGTTACAAAAGAGTCTGGATGTTCTCCTTTTGACTGTACTGATGATGTTTTCTTAGAAAACTTTGGTACTGGAGTGGGTAGAACAACACATCCTTTTACCAATTTGGAGTATAATGGTACAACTCAATTAAATCCTAACCAATATGCTGTAACAAATATTTCAACGGGGCTTAATTTTGGATGGCACCAGGGTATGGAAGACAATACTAGTGGAGATACCAATGGTAGAGCTATTTTCTTTGACATTTCTGACCAACCATCTCAAATTGAAATCTATAGAAGAGATATTGCTGTTTCGACAAACACATCGCATATTTTTGATTTTGCCATGACAACCATGTATGACATTGATACTAATATCTGTTCAGGAACAGGTATAGACTCAAGAATTATTTATCAAATCGAAGATGCTGCAGGTACTGTTCTAGCAACAAGTACAACAGGAAATGTGCCAAATGGTGCCAATCCAAACTGGATTAGGTATTCTTTAGAATTTAACCCTGGAGACAACACCACAGTTCAGCTGGTTTTATTAAATGATATTTTTGGTGTATGTGGAAACGACATTGCTATAGATGATATAAGAATCCGTGCAGAAGGCAGCGTGCCAACAGTAGATGACCCTATGGATATGTTCTCTTGTGAGGATACCACTGGAAGTGATGTAGCTACATTTGATCTTACCTCTCAGATTGTAGAGATATTAAATGGCCAAAACGTTGTAGATTTCGAGATTACATTTCATACCTCTCAAGAAGATGCAGACTTAGGAGACAACCCAATAGCCGCCCCTGCTGCATATCAAAACACGACAAACCCTGAAACCATTTACGTAAGGGTTGAAAGATTAAATCAAAATGATTGTTTTTCAACAACATCTTTTGATTTGATTGTTGAGTTGCCTTTGATAATTACTACTAATTTACCTTCACAATTAGATGTATGCGCCAACGAAGATGCGGCAGCTATAGATGCTACACCAACTAATAGTGGTATAGACTTAAGCACTGTAGTGTATGAATGGAAGAATGCTAGTGGCACCACAGTGTCAACAGATGCAATATTTACCCCTCAAGAATCTGGCACCTATACTGTAACAATTACTATCCCGCCATGTAGCGAAACTACCGTAAGTATAGATGTAGTGGTTAAGCCCGTTCCAGATCTTGATCTAGGAGAAGATGTTACCCTTTGTGATAGCGAAGATTTTGAAATTATTCCTTCTATTTCTGGGGACACAACTGGAGCAAGTTTTTTATGGAGTACAGGAGAGGACACAACCTCTATAATTGTTAATCAAAGCGGCACTTACTCTCTTGAAATAACTACTGTTGATGGCTGTATTGTTACAGATGATATTGTTGTAGTTATCTCAGATCCAGTAGTGGTTACACTCAATGAAGATTTTGATGTTTGCCCAGATTTTGAAACTATTATCACCGCAACCTCTAGTGATGCTGGAGTGACCTACCAATGGTTTGAAAACGGCACACTTATCCCTGACCAGGGTGAAAACACCTTGGTTATTTTGTTATCTCAAGATGGGGCATCTACACAAGAATATAGTGTGGTGGTTACAAACAGTGATGGATGTATGGGAACTGCTGTTGTGAATGTATCACTCTATACAGATAATGAAAACTGTGTTATTTCTCAAGGTATCTCTCCAAATGGTGATGGCCTTAATGATGTGTTAGACCTTAGTTTCTTAAATAATAGAACAGGAATAAATTCATTCCAGATATTTAATAGAAATGGTACCGCAGTGTATGAATTTACCAACTACTCTAACCAGTGGGGAGGACAAACCACAGATGGAGAAGAATTACCAACAGGAACCTATTACTATGTATTAGGATTAAACGCAGAAGATCCTGTATTTGGATCTAATTACACGGGTTGGGTTTACATCAATAGAGAGAAAAACTAATAATATAAAAGATGAACTTGTATCGTCCTGACAGGCTTTAGAATTTTAATGTTCTTGATACAATCAACATAAAATAAACACCACAGAAATGAAAAAAATACTATCAATACCTTTACTACTTTTATGTGTTTTACTTTGTTCCAAAGAGGCAAATGCGCAGCAGGACCCTCAATACACTCAGTTCATGTACAACATGAATGTTGTAAATCCTGCCTATGCAGGATCTAAAGAGAACATTTCTTTTACCTCTTTGTACAGGACACAATGGGCCGCTTTAGATGGAGCGCCAACCACATTTACTTTTTCTGGACATGGTCCATTAAATGATAAAGTTGGAGTTGGTTTGTCTGCAGTGAAAGATGAGCTTGGACCTGTGAATGAAACAAATGTGTTTGCAGATTTTTCATACACTTTACAGCTAAGCCCATCAACAAAACTAGCCTTAGGTCTTAAAGCCGGAGCCACTTTTCATGATGTAGGATTGGTAGATTTAGAGCTGCAGGATCCTAATGATCCGTTTTTTAATCAAGATATTAGTAGTGTATATCCAAACATTGGAGCGGGTGCTTTTCTATATACTGAGAAATTTTATGTTGGTGTGTCAGTGCCTAACATGTTAAACTCTGTGCATCTTGACGCAAACGGAACACAAATTGGATCTGAGGTAAATCACTTCTTTGGGACTGCTGGATATGTTTTTCAGGTCTCAGAAAATACTAAGTTAAAGCCGTCTATACTAGTTAAGTCTGCTTTTGGAACTCCGGTTTCTTTTGATGCAAACTTTAATGCTTTATTTTTCGAAAAGTTTGAATTAGGAGTCTCCTACAGGGTAGATGACTCATTTAGTGGTCTTGTTGGATTTCAAGTCCTACCAGAACTTCGTATAGGATACGCCTATGATGCGGTTACTTCAGATATTAACGTTGTAGCACCTTCATCACATGAAATCATTCTAACCTTTGATCTATTTACCAACAAGCGTACTTTACGTTCACCAAGATATTTCTAATTAACAACATTTAATTTCATTGAAAATGAAAAAAATATATACCATCCTTCTACTTATAGCTGTTTCTACAACAATCGTTTCAGCTCAAAATAGTAAAACTAAAAAAGCAGATAAACTATATGATAGATTAGCATACACCGATGCTGCACAGGCATATCAAAAAGTTCTCAAAAGAGGAACTACTGATGTATATGTCTTTGAAAGATTAGCAAATTGCTACTACTTCATCAATGACACAAAAAAGGCTGAGATGTACTACAAAAGAGTAGCCAAGTCAAAAGATGCAAATCCAGAAGCTATCTATAACTATGCCCAAAGCTTAAAAGCAAACGGTAAATTTAGCGACTACAACACATGGATGAAAAACTTTGCAAAGCTGAGTCCAAATGACACCAGGGTTAAAGAGTTTATGAAAAACCCTAATTACATTCCAAAAATTATGGATGATATGGCGCGTTATACTGCTACAAACATGGAAACCATAAACAGTGAATATGCAGATTTTGGAGGAATTGTATATGGTAATGATTTTTATTTTGCTTCTGGAAGAAATACCTCCCGAAAAAAATACCAATGGAACGAGGAACCCTATCTTGAAATCTACAGAGCCACTAACGTGGGTGGAACTATGAAAAATGCTGAGCTACTAAGTGGTGATGTAAACACAAAATACCATGAGTCTAATGCAGTTATTAGTTCAAATGGAAAGCGCATGTATTTTGATCGTAATGATTATTTTGAAGGAGATTATGATAAATCTGAAAATGGAATCAATCAAATCAACTTATACTATGCAGAGAAAATTGATGGTAAAGGATGGTCTGAAGTAGTTTCTGTTCCTTTCAATAACAATGAGTACTCTACAGGACACCCGGCGCTAAGCCAAGATGGTAAAACATTATACTTTGTAAGTGATATGCCAGGGGGCAGTGGAGCATCTGACATATATATGGTTGCTATAAACAACGATGGGTCTCTAGGTACTCCAGAGAGATTAGGAGATAATATCAATACAGCAGGGAAAGAACTGTTCCCCTACGTAGATAGCAATGGTACTTTATATTTTTCTAGTAATGGGCATTTAGGGATTGGAGGACTTGATGTATTTTATGCAGAGGCCCAAGGAGATGGTTTTGGTGCAGTAAACAATTTAGGAAACGGAGTAAACAGTCCTGCAGATGATTTTGCTTATAAATATGATCCAACATCGCAAAGTGGATACGTTTCTTCAAACAGAGAGGGCGGTATTGGTAGTGATGATATTTATATGGTAGCGGCAGTGGAAATTCCTTGTGAGGTAACTATTGTTGTGCTTGTTATTAATGAAAACACAGACGCTGCAGTTGGTGGAGCGCGTGTAGATCTGTATGACACCATGGGTAATAGATTATCTAGTAAAACATCTAATATAGATGGTATGGTTTCTTTTAAAGCAGCCTGTGATCAAGCTCATGAACTACAAGCAGTTTTAGCAGATTATGAAAGCAATACCGCTAAAATTGCATCGGCAAATGACCAGAAAGTTTCTGCAACTATTGCATTAAAGCCAATAGAAGAAATTATTGTTGAAGATCAAATTGTCTTGAATCCTATCTTGTTTGATCTTGACAAATCAAACATTAAGCCTCAAGCGGCATTTGAGTTAGACAAAGTAGTTGCTGTGATGAATAAATATCCAGAAATGGTTATTGCTGTAGGAGCTCACACAGATAGCAGAGCTACAGATGCTTATAACCTTACCTTATCTGAGGCGCGTGCACAGTCTACGGTTCAATACATTATCTCTAAAGGTATCAGTGGTAAAAGAATCAGTGGTAAAGGATTTGGAGAGTCGCAACCTAAAGTTTCTTGTGGGGCTAACTGTAGCGAAGCAGAACACCAACTAAACAGAAGGTCTGAGTTTACCATTATAAATAAATAGTTTTTTAACTTAATTAATTTACTAAATGGTGAAATCCCTCAATAAAATTTTATTGAGGGATTTTTATGTATAATTCTTAGGGGGCAATTTATCTCAACTTTGTATTCTATTTAATTAATTTAACCACTTTTTTATCTGCCCCTGCTTGTATGTGAGCAAAATAAACCCCTGAGAGGAAGGAGCTTGTATCTATATTCACCCTAGTTTCGTTAGGGGTAATATGCAACAGCTTTTGCCCAGTAACTGTATATATAGTAACAGTAGTTATTGGATCTATATTTATTATTAAAAGATCGTTATCAAACGGATTAGGATAAATAATAAGACTGCCAAAGGTGTTATCATTTAAGCCTAGTACATCCTCGCAAGTAACTTCTAAGCTAAAGTCTCCTGAGGCTTCTTGGGCTCCCTCCAACATAATAAGGTAGGTTGCTATTCCATCAGATTCAAATGTTAGTTCAGATTGCTCTTCGCAAAAATCATCATTGGCTATTATTTCTGTTGTCAAATCACAATCAGTATAAACTGCTAGGTAAGTATTAAAATTTGTGCCTGTATTACACAAAGAAATTGTAATTTCTTCAGCAGATCCTGAGCCTGTATAACTATAGTATACATCGGGGGCTGTCTGGCCGCCAGAGTTAGTGGCATTAGTTGTAGAACCCGTAATCGTGGCGTTACAATTTAGAGCAATAACCCCTGTGCAATCATTATTTATTGGTGCTATTGGTAATTTTAACACAAATCCTTGCCCTGAATTGGTTACACCTACCACAGTAGACCCGTCCTGTGAAATCCCCAAAGGTAATGCAAGGATTGCTCCTTGTAAATCGATCCCTGAGGCTGTAGCAAAATCTGTTAAATCTAACATCCCATCTACATCTGTATGTATAAAACCTCTACCAAAAGTTGCAGGAGCAGGCCAAGGGCGATAGAATCCAATAGCCTTAGAGCCGTCTGCGGTAAGTCCTGTTGCGGCACCTCTCCAGCCTGATGAAGGCGCTGGACCTATATCAATAATACCTGTTGCAGCACTCCATTTCCAGGCTTGATAATTGTTAGAAAATCCCTGGCCTCCTGATACCCATAGACCATCTGCAGATATCCCACCGGCCTCGGTGGCCGGATCACCATTTGAGTGTGTAATCAAGTTCTGAACTCCATTGATCCAAACCGCACCTTGCCTAAAGCCAGACGAAGAATCCTGCCATCCTGCAATTACAGTGCCATCGCTATTGGCAGCATTTGCCCTTGTACTACTACCACTAACACTACTACCAAGGTCTTCAACACCTTGGGCAGCCGTCCATTTAATAGCATGGGCACTTCCAGCATTTACCCATCCCAAACCGACAATAGTAAGCCCATCTGATGATATTCCCCACGCAGAACTTGCAGAGTTTCCGGAGGAGGATCCTAAAGAGCCATGAGAGGTCCATGTTTGTGTAGAAACGTTATAAGAGCTTAGTTCTCCTAAACTAGTATCTGGATTAACCCTGGTGGCTGAAATAAGCATGCCGTCTCCACTGACATCTGTTTGTCCGCCGTAATTTTGAGGTCCTACACCTCCAATTAAAATAACGCCTGTTTGTTGTGTCCACATAAAATTTTGGCCTCCATTGTTTCCTACCACAACAGATCCATCTGAACTCACCCCCGATGCAGTGAGCCCAGAACCAAGGGAGAAGTACTGCGCATTAGCACGAGATACCACGAGAAGTAACAAAAACACGGCAATAAAAAAATGATGATTATGGAGTGAAAAGTTTCTTTGTTTTTTGAAGTATATTTTAGTCATAATTAATTGATTTTATTCCAGCAAGGATAAGTTTCACACTAAAATATCAATTAATTACTTAAATTATCTACTAATGACAGAGAAACTTCACATAGGCTGCATTAAAACATTGTAGAAACAAAATGCTTTGCAGTTGCTATAATTCCAAAAAACTCTCCTAAAAAGCCTTCAAGGTATTGTCTTGAGGCCCTCTGTCTTTAAACAAAAACACCCCTGACAATGCCAGGGGTGTTTTTAATATGTGTAAAAAAGGATTTTAGTTTCCTGTTATCACGATATCGTCAATATGGTAACGTGTTGTTGCTGTTGGGTCACTTCCTTGATATCTAAAGGCAATATGAGCCATGCCATCAACGCAAGAGACATTGATTGGTCCTGATGGAGTAAAGCTTCCAAAGCCACTCTCTGGTCCAGTTGGTATAGACGCATCTACCAAATTCCAAGTAGCTGCGGTTACATCTCCGGTAAAGTCTGTAGAAACTAACACACTTAGGATTGTTCCGTTATCAAAGGCAGATTGGATATTAAAGGTCAATTCCTCTTCTATGGTTGTATCCATATCAATGGCTGGTGTTACAAGCCAAGTGTCAATAATGTCTTCTCCAGAACTAAATCCAGATACTTGAGCATAGTTATTGTTGTCAAAGTTACCAATCTCCCATACTTCATTCCCGCCACTTACATTCACGTTTGTCCAGCCTGCACTTACATAGGCCTCAATAGAATCAAACCCTTCAAAGTTTTCACTGTAAAATTCTGCACCGCCTCCACTAGGTCCATCACAATTAAAAGTATCTGGATCACATCTGTTCTCATTGTCAAAATTAATATCTGACGGGTCATTAATCACAACATTGAATACTTCTCCAAAGAAATCCTTTGTTAAAATTCCTACCATAGAACCTCTTCCTTGAGGAAGCAAGAATGATTTAAAATCTGCAAATGTGCTGGTGCTAAAAATAACACTCCCACCCTCTTCACAGCTTTCTAAAATACGCTCTCCATCAAATTGATCTTCTGGCTCACCAGCATATGTTTTACGATCATCACCTAGCACTTCGTTGCGGTTAAATTGCGCATCAGCAAGCTTTACCAATAAGTTCGTATTTGCATCTGTGAATTCTGAGAACAGTAAAGGCTTAGCAACCATTGTCTCCACAACCGCATCTCTAATTACATAGTCTGGCATTTGAGATTCCCCAATTTTACCAAGATCATTTACATCAATAATTCCAAGAGTTAACACTCCAGAATCGTATCCAGCGCTTAAGCCGTCTAGACGAACATATACCTTTCTACCTACTTCATAGGTAATAAATAAAGGGTTTACGTCTATTAAAACCTTAATACCACTAACAGGGTCAGCGGGAGCGTTTTGCATAATTAATTCTTCAAAGAAATTTCCTGCTTGATCGTTAGAGATTACATACCCTTCTACATAAGTAATAACTTCTGTATCAAAGGTTAATTTCTCTGTTTCTCTTAACTCTGCGAGAGTATCATCATAATTAAAGTCTCCTGGTTCTACACCAAGGTCATCTGCTGCATCTGCAACTAATTGTTCAAAGGCACTATTAATACCCATTATTGTTAGCACTTCTCCCTCCAGAGTTGGAGCCACAACGATAGTGTTTGGTGTTTCAAAATCATCATCTTGCACACATGATACTATCCCTACTGTTACCATCAACAGCATTACTAGTTTGTAAAAATTGAAATTTTTCATTTGTATTGTATTTATCTATTTTTTATTAAAATCTAACGTAAAGGTTTAAGTAATATGTGGTTCCGTTTCCAAAGAAATAGCGATTCCCAAATACTGGTGTATCTCTATTTGATTCTTCAACCATACCACGATAATCTGCAATTCTAGAATCTTCAAAACCACCTGTTCTGTAGCGTTGGTCAAAAACATTATTGATTGTTGCAAAAAATCCAATATAATAACTGTCTACTCTCCAAGACTTTCCTCCCACTACATTTACAAGCGTGTAATCATTAAATTGTTCTTGTTGTAATAATTCTCTTGCTGTTGCAGGGTCATAGTCATTGTAGCCAATATTATCTGTGTCTGTCGCAAAATTGTCGTTTCTACGCAGGCTGCTTACATCTATATATGCATTTGAGAAATAATTTGAGGTTACCCCAAACCACCAGAAGTTTGGATCACGGTACTCAAAACCTAATTGGAATGCATTTTCTGGACCTCCTGCAATGTGTAGGTTTTTCATTTTAGTGGTTCCATCACCCAATCTTTTTGGCCCGTCAAAATCATCACTTGTAAAGTATTGATTTGGATTATTGGTAAATACATATTGCGCCATTGATGCCGCACCCTTAAGTTTAATTGTAGGAGTTACCTGAGCCTCAATACCTATCTCTGCTCCTGCTCTTCTAGACTCTATACCTGTGAGTACCTCCTGTACAAAAGTTCCTCCACCATCTTCGTTTTGTATAGATTCTGTAAAGAAGAAGTTGATATCTGTCTGGTCTTGCATAGCATTATAAAAACCAGTGACTCTTGCCTTAAGAATAGGAGATCGGAAAATATAACTTACATCTAGATTTTGAATTTTCTCTTCTACCAAGCCTTCTACAACATTATTGTTTTGACGAGAATTACTAAAAGAGTTTCTAATACTTGGTGCTTTTGTTAAATACCCAGCATTCACATCTATAAGGTGACGTCCTGTTAGTTTATAAACAGCGCCCCCTTTAAACCCAAGTGTGCTAAAGCTTAGCGCTTCACTTTCTCCAAATGAATTATTCCCACCTTGGTAATTTCCGTTTTCATACAACCCGTTACGTTGGTAGTTGGTTGCCCCCAAACTAGCAGCTAGATAAAAATCTACCTTACTATATTTAAATTGAGCTTGAGCAAATCCAGAGCTAACATCTGCATTTATATCAAAATTATACTTGTAACGATCACCCTCACCTACAATACGGTTTGGATTTCGCACATCACTTTGTGCAATGTTTGTTTGCAAATCTCCAGCACCATCTCCAGATTCTGAATTTGCAAAAGTATCAATATCTAAAAATCCGTTACTTCCAAGTAAATCACGAACCTGTGCATAGTTTTCGCTTTTCAGGCTTCTATAATTTACAGCGGCATTTAAGGTAATATTACTGGTTAGCTCAGAGAAAAGGATAGAGCTAAACTGCACTTGAGTATCTTTACTTACATCGTCTTGCAAAATGTACGATGCCCTTAAGGCGTTGCCTTGTGAGTCTATATTGGCATCATATAATGTATTCCAAGGAATCTGCCCGTCGTTTACAAACTCTTCTCTTGCTAAATATGCTTGTTGATACTGGTAAGGTGTAGGGCTTGCATCGCGCAGGAAGTAACTTGGTAATCGCTGGTAGTAGTTCCCTGCGGGATTACGGTTACCATTGTTATCGATACGGCTATTATTGATTGTTCCTGTTTGGTATCCAATGTTTGTGTTTAAGGTTGTTTTCTCACCTATGTTCCAATAGTGATTTAACATAAAAATTGGTTCCTCAATTTCTCTGATACGGCTATTTCTAATTTCCCCATCTTGATATCCCCAGTTTGGGTTGTAACGTATCCCCTTTAGCTCTCTTTGCTCTTGGGTGATCGCTGTGGACCTTCCTCTTCTATTTGGTGTATAAAACGCTGTTAGGTTAAGGCTATGGTTGTCGTTGATTTTTTTCTCTACAGAGGCGAAAAATGAGTTTGAATCATACAGAGTACCTTCTTGGTATCCACCATCTCCAAATCTTCGTGCTGCAGAAACTGCATATGCCCAACCATTTTTGTTAAGCCCACTGTTGTAGGTTCCCATAACACGACCTCGGTAACTTCTATTTGAGGCAGCATAAGAAACGCGACCCCCTTGGCGGTATTGAGAAGCTCTCATAATAATGTTTGTAGTCCCTGCAACATCACCAAAGGTGTAATCACTAGCCTTAAGGCCCATAGAAAATTCACGATTACGTTGCACATCATTAAGGCCACCCCAGTTACCCCATTGTGGGCGTCCTGTAATTTGCTTGTTCATTTCAAGACCATTGATAAGCACTTTCCCGTTAGCATTGTCTAGCCCTCTTGGTCTAAAGAATGTTGCACTAAAATCAAATGCAGCTGCATTTAAAAATGCATCTCTAGAAGCCTGTAATAATCCTGAGGTGTTAAAAGATGATCCGTCATCTTCATCAAGCTCATTATCAGAAAGACTAATAATACCTATTTGAGCCTCTGTGACAGAAAGATCAACTTCCAGTAAAATAGTCTTTAGGTTTAATGTCTCACCATTTTGTATGGTAAGTTGGATTCTTTGTGTGTAATAGCCAGGCTTTGAAACCAAAAGTACCTGCTCTCCCTGGGGTAGAGCATCACCTTGAATCACAAAAAGACCTTCAGTATCTGTCACAGAGCTGAATGCGCTAGCTTTAATACTAACAGCTACATCCCCAATGACGTCACTTGAATTACTATCCACAACGCGTCCTTTTACTACTGCAGTTTGTGCAATACCTGTACTTGCAAAAAACAAGAGCGTAAAAAAAGTTAACATGAGTTTTTTCATTCCGAAATTTTAAATGTTTGGTGAGAATTTAACCTTCTCTTTAATTAATTAATATCACTTTTAAACAAATGTACATTTTTCGGAGGAATTAACTACTTTTGTTCAACGAATTATATGCTCTTTTATACATATCTAATATATCTCATAAATGCATTACACTAAACAATTTTTTATTGCACTTGTCCTTGTTTCAAGCATGGGTTTTGCTCAGCAAAAAAAACAGTATAAGGTCAACACAATCGCCTTCTATAACGTTGAAAACCTATTTGACACAGAGAATGATCCTATCACCTATGATGATGATAGAACCCCAGATGGGAAAGATCACTGGACAGAAGAAATATACCAAGCCAAACTAAAAAATATGGCCAAGGTTATAAGTGAAATTGGAGCAGATGTAACCGGTACTGCCCCAGCCATTGTTGGCCTTTGTGAAACAGAAAACAGAAAGGTATTAGAGGATTTAGTAAACCAAGAAACTCTTTTGGGTAAACAATATGGTATTATACAATTTGACTCCCCAGATAGGAGGGGGATTGATGTGGCGCTTATCTACCAAAAAAAATTATTTACTCCAACTAATTACCGCGCACATGAATTGTTAATTTATGATAATGTAGACCCTACCAAACGTATTTTTACTAGAGATCAATTAGTAGTCAGTGGTATGCTAGATGGAGAAAAAATGCACTTTATTGTCAACCACTGGCCCTCAAGAAGCGGTGGAGAGGCAAGATCACGTCAAAAAAGAATTAGCGCAGCAAAACTCAATAAGCATATTATGGATTCTATTTTTGTAGAAGAGCCGTATGCTAAAATTATCACCATGGGAGATCTAAATGATGATCCAACAAGCCCCAGTGTGAAAGACATACTAAAACCAAAAAAGAAAAGAGAAAATGTGGGTACAAAGCAGCTCTTTAACCCAATGGAAGACATGTTCAAAAATGGCTTAGGCACCTTGGCTTGGAGAGATGGCTGGAATTTATTTGACCAGATGATTCTCTCTTCAGAATTTACCAAGAAAGACTACAGCTCCTATCGTTTTTATAAGGCAGGAATTTACAACAAATCTTATCTAGCAAATTCAAAGGGGCAATACAAAGGATATCCTTACAGAAGTTTTGGAAATGGATCATTCACAGGAGGATATAGCGATCATTTTCCAGTGTTTGTATACCTTGTAAAAGAACAATAGCACACTCTTTAAAATGTAACAGCACAAAAAAAAGGCCCCTAATTACAGTGGCCTTTTTTTTATATAAGATTTTAAAACCAACTCGCCCAAGGAATTCTGCTAAGGAGCAAAACCAGTGCTATGGTATAAAATATAGCCAGCATTTTAAATTTTGGATGTGAGGTTAATTTCTTTTTGTGTTTAGAGTATCCTATGGTTATAAACACTGCAGTTAGAAGCATTACCGTTGGATGCTCTACGGCATATAGGCGCAGGGTACTATCTTTCATGACAACTCCCATTGAGTTGTTTGAAATAGACTGCAGCCCAAGTGGAGACACAAAATACAATACAAGCCCAATTAAAAACTGCAAGTGTGTTACAATTAAGGCAAATAAAGAAAGTCTAAAATCTTTATAGCTGTACTCTTTGTTTGAAAAAAAACTGTAAAATGCATTTACAGTGGCTATACTTACAGCAAAAACTACAAGATAAGCCCAATAGGAGTGTAAGTGTTGGATGGCTTGATACATATATTAAAATTTTTAATTAAAAAGTAAAAGTACTAAAAAACAAAAGAGCCATCACATATGTGATGGCTCTTTATGTTACTATATGTAATTTGGATTAGAAGTTATAACGCAAGCTAGCATTATAGGTTCTTCCATTTCCAAGACCTATACCGAAGTTATCTTGTCGTGTGATATAATCTTCATTAAGTGCATTGTACATATTTGTTCTTAATGTAAGCTTGTTACCACCAAACATAAACTTATATGTAAGACCAAGGTCAAATAACCCGTATCCATCTATTCTGTCAGACTGAGCTCTTTCTCCTTCTTGAGCTGCCTCAACAACATCATCTGCATCAATTGCAGCGTATAAATCTGTGTAGATGTTGTAATCTGCATCAAAGCTAAGACCTTCGCAGATGTTCCAAACAACTCCACCTCCAAATGATGTTTGAGGAGCTCTACCAACTTTTACGCCAGATAGGGTTAGTGTATTGTCATCTAACTCAATAAAATCAAGTGTTTCATTATTTTGACGTGTAAAAGGAGTTTCTCCATCATACTTCCAGTTTCCGATAGATCCATACCCTCTCCATCTTAAAACGTCTGAATCCATACGGTATTCAAAATCAAATTCTAATCCTTGGTGTATTTGTGTTACGTCTGTAAAACGATCTGTAAAAAATATATCTGCTCCGTTCTCATCTGTAGTTTGTCCTCCAGTTGAAACAAAACGGTTACCCCAGTCTGTTCTGTAGATATCTACATTGATACGTAGGTTTCCTTTATTGTAACGGTATCCAGCTTCATAACTTAATACTTCTTCATTTTCAATTTCTGGAGATACAATAGCGTTAGAGTTTCTAATATCTGCAAAAATATTGTCTAGATATGGTTGACGTGAGTAAAATCCTCCATTCACGAAGAATGTACTAGCATCATTAGGAGAATATCCTAAACCTCCCTTAAGGTTGTACCCTAGCTTACTGATTTTCTCAGACTCTCCAAGACCATCTAAAGCAACTCCGTCACCACCATCACGCTCTGCACCTGTAAAACGTCCTGTTCTTTGGAAGGACTGTGTAGATACAGCTCCTTGGAAGAAGGTAGAAAATCTGTCTGTAGCATATTCAGCTTGTCCAAAAGCACCAACATAGTTGATGTTCTCGCTGTAGTCAAACTGAGTTCTGTTATCTTCATCTGCATAGTTAAAAAGTGCAGACCATGGATTTGCATCATACTCTTCAGTAAATGTGTAATCATCTGGTCTGTCTGTTCTGAAGTTATCAACCCATCCATTTAGACCTAATAAATCATTTACTTGTCTAAAGTGATCTCCTGTGTACATTCTTGCATCAACACCTACACTTAAATCCCAATTTTCATTAGCATCATAGTTTAAGTTACCTAAGAATCCATACCAGTTGTGGTTGTTCACTGAAGATCTTCTGATGTAAGAATCTCCGAAGTTACCATTTCCGTTAACATCTGCATTAGCAATGTTATTTCTGCGAATAGATTCAAAGTCAATTTCTGATCTTGCGTTATCTGTACCATCACTAAAACGCACTCTGTTAGACCCACTTCCTAAACCTCCTGTACCACCACCGCGGCCCCAAGAAGCATATAATACTGCAGAAAGATCTACTTTGTCGTTAATTTGGTAATCCCAGTTTAAGTTGGCAACTGGCTTATGGTAATAGTTACGTCTTTCTGTGTAACGTTGCCCATCCAAAAATCCAGAATTTGGATTGTATTTGTTTCCGTATTGCTCATAAACACTTCTGTTTTGAGAAAAGTTTTGATCATGAAATTGTGGTGCACCTGTAAGTAAAAAGTTAAATACACTTTTTTCACTTGCTTTGTAACCAACAGAGATCATGTATGTTTGTCCTCCACCTTGTGTACCTTCAGCCCATTTTCTATATCCTTGCCAGTGGTCTAATAGTACTGAGAATCCCCAGCCTTTTTCACTCATTCCAGAGTTGTAGTTCATCGTTGCTTTTGCATAACTATCGTTACCGCCTAGAAAACGCACAAAACCACCTTCTTTTTTATCTGTGGTTTTTGATACAATGTTTACTGTACCACCCACAGAAGAGATTGCAAGTTTAGATGCTCCTAGACCTCTTTGTACTTGTACTGCGTTTGCAACATCACTCATTCCAGACCAGTTAGACCAGTACATTCTACCGTCTTCTTGACCATTAATTGGTTGTCCGTTCAATAAAAATGCTGTGTTAGTGTCGTTGAAACCACGTAAAAATATTTGACTATCTCCAAAACCAGAACCCTGATTTGCAACAAACACAGATGGTGTGTTTTTCATAGCCTCTGTAAATTCTACGTTACCTGCGGCTTTGGTAGAAATTTCCTCAGCTCTAATGGTAGATACAGCAACAGGAGTTCTTCTTCCTTCTGCAACCTGAATAACTCCAGATCCAATAAGTATTACCTCATCTAAAGATGCTGCAGCTTGGCTTACTGAAATAGCACCAAGATCAAGAGTATCACCAGATAGTATGTAAGAAACTGTCTTTGTTTGATATCCAACATAACTTAGCTCAAGTACTCCTTGGCTGTTTGCTACTGTAATACTAAAGTTTCCGTCAAAATCTGTCACAACTCCGTTGTTTGTTCCAGCCTCAATAACGTTTGCTCCAGGAAGTGGCCCACCAAGGTCCATATCCATAAGACTCCCTGTAATGGTGCCTTGTCCAAAGGCAGTGAAACCGCCTAACAATACTAATAAAAGTAAAAGTTTTTTCATGTGTTTGTTTTTAATGAATAAAATTTTTTGCAAAAATACATCTATTTGTATGATTCTCCTATTTATAAGGTTAAGAAAACAACAAATTGAAGTTACATTAAAAATACACTTTATTATTAATTTAAGGTAAGTTGTTGATTAATAATTAATAACAAGGTTATCAACACTTTGTTCTAGTAGTTAATTGCGTCCAACTGAGCTTTAATGGATTCTATTTGCGCGAAGTAGTCTTGGTGATATTTACTAGCTAATGGCTTTGATGCCGGCAAATCCTGCTTAAATGGGTCTACTTGCCTCCCATTTTTCCAAAAACGATAACAAACATGAGGGCCGCCAGAATTTCCTGTCATACCAACCCAGCCTATTACATCCCCCTGCCTTACAAAATCTCCAACACGAACGTTGTATTTCTTCATATGCAGGTATTGAGTTTCGTAGGTGCTGTTGTGCCTAATTTTAACATAAATACCATTGCCGCCTTTTCGTTCTGCTTTTGTAACAGTCCCGTCTGCGGTAGCCAAAATTGGAGAGCCTATTCTTGCAGCAAAATCGGTCCCTTTATGGGGTCTAATTTTATTTCCGTAATATTTTATTCTTCTTTTGAGGTTATACCTTGAAGAAATACGACTGAATTTTACCGGTGCTTTTAAAAATGCCCGCCTAAGATTTTGAGCCTTCTCATCATAAAAATCTAGGGATGGTAGTTTTTCGTTTTCATACCCAAAGGCATACAATGGGACTCCTTTATGCTCAAAATAAGAAGCCTTTATTTTATGAATCCCTGCAGAAATTGTGTCGTCAATAAATTTTTCAGTGTACACCACTTTAAAGCGATCCCCTTTTTGAATTTTAAAAAAATTAACAGTCCAAGCGTAGATATTAGCAAGTCTATCTGTCATGGCCGGGCTTAAATTATTTTCCTCCATGGTGAGATATAATGAGTTTTCTATCACACCAGAGGCTTGTTTGTCTACATAAGTTATGGGTTTACTTTTGGTGTAAACTCTTAACGAATCGCTAAGGTCAACCACTGCATATTGTACTTTGTTTTTTTCATAAACAAAATACTGCAAATTGTTTAGGGTATCTTTAGACTTTAATAAGAGGTAGGGTTTGTCAACCACCAAACGGCGAACATCAAAAGTGTCTCTATATTTTGTGGCAATATTAAAAATGGTGGTGTGGCTAATACCGTGACTAGTTAAAATGGCTCCAAAAGTATCCCCATTTTTTATGGTATCCCTTAGAGCATTGAACTGATTTAAATCAAACCCATATGCTTTTATAGGTGTAAGACTTTCTTGTGTTTTTCCTTGGGTTTGCTCAGAGGTAGTATCACTACATGCAATAAAAAACAATAGTAGCCCTAAATAAAAAGTAAAGCGCTTCAATGATGGTATTTTTTGAGAGTATTGTTTAAACATTTTTTCCCCAATCTGCTAGTTCTTGTGCGGTCCAAACTTCAGGAAAAAAAACTCTTTTTTGATATTTTGGTAGCATGTACTTCGTCCAGTCACTCCCTCCAGTTGCCGTTACGGCATCATTCTCATCACTGCCGCCAATGTAATATCTGGCAGCATTGTAGTGTGCCATTACCCAAGTAACATTTACGGTGTAATCAAAATGACGCATCGCCTTTAAAAGATCCGGATCCTGCCTTACCAGCTTTGGGAGTCCCTTATATTTTGCGTACAAATTCATGGTATTATACTCTTTGGTAAAGGCTACAAATTCTGTGTGATATCGCTTCTCAAAGGAGGATAGTAAATATGATTTTTCACCTGTTTTATAATCTTTCCCTGCAGCTTGCCAATAAAGATGTTCTAAAGCATGCTCATAAGAGGTGTTTCTGTCTATGGTGTCTCTAAATCTAGCATCTATTAAGTTTATTAAATCTGTAGATGCAAATTCTATTTTTCTGTACTGAGCGCTTTGAAAACCACTGGCAGGGGTTAGGGTTGTCCTAAACTTCATGTATTGGGCTCTATCCATTCCTTCACGCATGATATTAAAGGAAGAGGTAAGTATATCAAAGTAACGGCTCACTCTCATTAACTTTTCACAAAAGAAGGTTGCCGTTAGTTTGGTGTTTTTAGACACTTGTTCAATTTCCCAAAGAATCATTTTAAACAGCAATTCATTTACTTGATGGTACATAATAAAAACCATCTCATCTGGCTGGTTAGTGCGCTGTATTTGGAGCTCAAGAAGTGCATCAGTCTGTATATAATCCCAATAAGTAATTGGAGTAGCATGCAACAAACCTTCTAGATGTGTGTCTAGATTTTGGCCTATGGCTCCAAACTTATCCTCAAGTTGTTGTAATAATTCTTTAGTTTTTGATGTAAGCTCCATAAATTGATGTTATTCTGGAATAATTTTAAACTGATGTGTAAGCCCCTTATACTCTGTTAGTGTTGCTTTTAAAGAGCCTATAACCAAATCTGCTTTTATTAAAATAGGCATCTTGTTGGCATCATCTGTAACCCAAACCGTTAAACTTTCCTCCTCTTCAAAGACGCGGCCAGACTCAACATAAGGTCTAAATACCATAGTAGGCACTTTTCCAAAGGTAGTTTTTAAGGTTTCTCTACCCAAAAATTTAAGCCTGAATTTATAATTTCCTCTATCAAAAAACATGTTCATGTCAAACACATCATCTTGTTTGATGTTTGATGTCTGTAAATGATTGCGCAAGTAATAAAAAGAGGAAACCATGTCTTGAACATTGTCTGGTATTGGCTCTTGATGTACTGTTCTGTATTTGTTATTGGTAACAATTGCTTTTTGGGTGTCATAATCAAAGTCTATGACCAGATCTTTGGTATATCCTCCCTCATCAATCTTCCTTATAAAGCGGTATGGTATATCTAATGCCTTGTCTATGTATGACTGGTAATAATCGTCTACATTAAAGAGTAATTTTGTAATCCCCGTAGTGTGGCCTTCTCCCTGAAGATGGAAAACCTCTTTGTTATGCAAAATAGTGTCTTCTACTTTTAAGGTGGCATACCCTGCAGTAATAGGGCCATAATGTATCCTAAATTTAAACCACTCTCCGTCTCCATAGGCTTTTTTTTGAGCACTAAGGAGTGTTGTAAAACACACAAAAATAAAGAATATTATCTTTTTCATTAGACATAATAAAAAGCCGTACTCTCTTGATTGCAACATCTGTTCCATTTTTTTCTGAAATTTTACAACCAGCTTTTAAAGTAATCTTCATCAGCAATTTCCATAGCCTCTTGGGTAACCATCAAAGGCTTAAAAGTGTCTACCATTACTGCTAGTTCGTCACTTCCTTTTTTTCCAATACTGCGCTCTGCAGCTCCTGGGTGCGGCCCGTGAGGAATCCCTGCTGGATGAAGGGAGATGTGTCCAGCGTCTATGTCATTTCTACTCATAAAATCACCAGCTACATAGTACAACACCTCATCACTGTCTATATTGCTATGATTGTAAGGAGCTGGAATACTCAGTGGGTGGTAATCATACAAGCGAGGGCAAAAAGAGCAAACTACAAAAGCATCTGTTTCAAAGGTTTGATGCACCGGAGGTGGTTGATGAATACGACCTGTTATGGGTTCAAAATCATGAATAGAAAAAGCGTATGGGTAATTATAACCATCATAACCAACAACATCAAAAGGATGTGAGGCGTACACCATTTCAATTATTTGGTCATTCTTTTTTACTTTTATTAAAAAGTCTCCTTTTTGATCATTCGTTTCCAGCTCGTTAGGGACTCTAATATCTCGCTCACAAAAAGGGGAATGCTCCAGGTGCTGTCCAAACCAATTACGGTATCTCTTTGGTGTATAAATGGGCCTTCTAGATTCTACAATAAATAGTCTATTATCTTGAGTGTCAAAATCTATTTGATAGATAATACCTCTTGGTATTAATAGGTAATCTCCATATTTAAAATCTAGATTTCCTAGATGAGTTCTTAGGGTGCCAGAACCTTTGTGTACAAATAACAGCTCGTCTGAGTCAGTGTTTTTATAAAAATAATCTTTCAGAGAATTTTTTGGAGCGGCCAAAATAATGGTGCAATCACTATTGGTCAGCACTGCTTTACGACTCTGCAGATAATCGTTTTGGGGAGCCACTTGAAAACCTCTAAAACGATATGATTGGATGTTGTTTTGTTTGGCAATTTTAGGAGCAACGTTGTATTGTTTTTTTATGGCCTTTACCATGGTAGGTCGATGGACATGGTAGGAGTTGGTGTACATCCCGTCAAAACCAATGGTGCCAAATAATTGTTCGCTATATAAAGAGCCATCTGGTTTACGAAATTGAGTGTGTCTTTTGGGTGGTATTTTACCTAAGGAATGATAACGTGGCATAAATCGTTTTTTGGTGTTACACAAATATCGTAAAAATTGAGCAAGCAACCTTTGTAGATACCTTATTAAAATTTAAACCCAACACGCACATACAATTCTCCTACTTGCCGCTCTGGAGAAAAGGCGTATTTGAGCTCCAAAGGTCCCAAAAAAGTATTTAAGCCATAGCCAACACCAACTCCGGTATAGGGTATGGCCTTTAGCCAATCATCTTTTTGAAAAAGTGCATCATCCACATTTGCAATATTTGCAAAAAGGCTAAGGTGGTGGTTTTTTATTAGTTCATAATCTAGTGTAATGCTTGATTTTAAATAGGTGTCACCACGTAAACTTAAGGCTTCATACCCATAAAAAGGAAGGATGTTATTTATCTGCTTAAACCCATAACCTCCAAGTAAAAAATCTAAAGAAGTGGTGCTTGAGCTTCCAATTTTAAAACCAGTTTCTGCGGTAAATACACTGGTTATTTTTTTGAAAAATGTTTGAGCATACCCCACATTTGCCTTGAGTATTGTAAAGGGTTCAAAATTACTATTACTTCCCTGAGAAAATAAATATAAGTGGGTGTCTGCCTGAAACATAACACCTTTTTTAGGAAAAAATATATTATCATAGGTATCGTACTTTACATACCCAAAGGCGCTGTAGTAATTGCTGGCATCAAAAACAGTTCTTGGTACATTATCTACATCTGTGCCAATAGTTTCAGAAAGATATCTTAAATACTTATGCTCTACACCAGCCCCTAATAAAAAAACACGATTAAAAAGAGTCTCCCCATAGAGTTGATTTGTGAAATCACTATATTGTAAATCTATCTTATTTACAGGAAATTCTGAGGTGGTATTAAGATCGTTTGCTACAAGACCTACGGAAACATTTTTATTAAAAAAATCATACGAAGAGTTAAAACCAAGACTCCAATAAAAACCCTTATCAATGTAATAATTGAAATTATATCTAAGGTTATCTCCAACAACAACATCTAAAGAAGCGATATCATTATTGGTTAAAACTCGCTTTTTAGTAATATTTAAAAGCACCCCAGTTTGATACAAAGGATCATAATGTGCGCCTAATCTTAGCTCCATATTAGAGCTGCTTTCTGTCACTTTAAAAAAAACAGTGTATTTATTAAACTTGTCTTTTACAAACCTATAGTCTATGTCATCAAAGTTGCCTGTTACAGAGAGGTTGTTTACTCCCTCATTAAAATAAGAATAGCTAACATTAGCTGGAGTTTTTAGTTTTAACTTTCCTAGAATATAAGCAGCGGTATATTGATTATTTCCTTCTATAACTACTTGCTTGATGTATAGCTCTTCAGGACTTTTGGGAACTGGCTTTAAGGGAGCTCTGGGAGCTTGTTGTAGGGCAATGCGCTCTAACTTCTGGGTTAGTTTATTGGCGGCTACAAACCCTGTCTGAACAATTCTTGCTGCATCATCAAAAGAGACGACAGAAAACTCTTCTATATCGGGTTTTATATATACATCTGTATCTTTTATTTTTGCCTGCATTTGTTTAACAGATGTATAGTTATTGACCTGTAAAACAAGGTCTAGGGCAGAGGTAAGGTCTTTCTTTTTCTTAATGTTGTCCTGCACATCAACTCCAATAACTATATCAACGCCTTTGGCCCTAAGTTCTTTTATAGGATAGTTGTTTACAATCCCGCCATCTATTAAAATCATATCATTAATGATCACAGGGTTAAACAAAGTAGGAAGGGCTCCACTAGCAGAAACAGCTCTAGGTAAATATCCATTTTCTAGCAATACCATCTCTCCGTTTTCAGCGTTAGTAGCTACACAAAAAAAAGGAATGGGCAGCTTGCTAAAATCTGTTAGATGATTTACATGACTTGTTAATTTTGAAAACAGGTTGTATATGTTTTGCCCGTTAGAGAGCCCTGTAGGAAATGAAATTTCAAAACCATCAAAGGGAAGGGTTAGCGGGTATTTTACACTTTCATCTTTTTCATTAAAAGTCTTGGCTCTTCTGGGCACATGATCTTGAATAAGTGTTGGAAAATCTACCTGTTTAAACATCAAATCTAGTTGTGACGCCGTATACCCAGATGCATATAATGCCCCTACAATTGCTCCTGTGGAGGTTCCTGCTATATAATCTATTTTTACCCCAGCTTGCTCTATGGCTTTTAAAACTCCAATGTGCGCAAACCCTTTTGCCCCGCCACCACTAAGCACAAGCCCTACAGATATTTCCTTATTGTTTTTTTGTAAAGATTCATTTATTTGAGAAAACCCAAAAGTGGCAAAAAAAACAAAAAAAATACATATCGTGTGCCTCATAATTGGATCCTATTTTTCTTGTTTTGTTTGCCCGGCATTAAAATGCACTTTAATTCTCTTGGCTTTACTAGGGCCAATTACTTTTGTTAAATCTTCAAAAGAAGCCTCCCCTATCCGTTTGGTGCTTTTAAAAACACGCAACAGATCAACAACTGTTTTCTGGCCAATACCCTCAATAGTTTCTAGGGCTGTATGTAAGGCCTCTTTACTTCTTTTTTGTCTATGAAATGTAATCCCAAAACGATGCGCTTCATTTCTTAATTGTTGAATAATCTTTAGCGTTTCAGATTTTTTATCCAAATACAAGGGTATGGGATCATCTGGGTAGAACAATTCTTCTAATCTTTTTGCAATACCAATAATAGCTATTTTTCCTCGCAAGCCAAGAGCGTCTAGGGCTTTTAAAGAGGAGGAGAGTTGTCCCTTCCCTCCATCAATAATAATAAGCTGTGGTAAAGGTTGCTTTTCTTGAACTAGCCGCTTGTATCTCCTAAAAACAACCTCCTCCATAGACGCAAAATCATCAGGGCCTACCACTGTTTTAATATTAAATTTGCGGTAGTCTTTTTTACTTGGTTTTCCGTCTTTAAAAACTACACATGCAGCCACAGGATTGGTTCCTTGAATATTACTATTATCAAAGCACTCTATATGTCGAGGCTCTTCAACAAGGCGTAAATCTTTTTTCATTTGGGCCATAATCCTATTTGCGTGTCTGGCTGGATCAACAATTTTGGCCTGTTTAAAACGCTCCATTCTATAATACTTAGCGTTGCGAATTGATAGGTCCAAAATTTTCTTTTTATCTCCTAGTTTAGGAATATGTAATTTCACCCCCGCCTCTAGGTTGATTGAGAAAGGTAAATACACCTCTTTAGATTGAGAATTGAATCGTTGGCGCAATTCCACAACACAAAGTTCTAATAGCTCGGCGTCTGTCTCGTCTAATTTTTTCTTTATTTCAAGGGTATGACTTCTAATAATGGAGCCAAAAGAAAGTTGCAGAAAATTGACATACCCGTAACTCTCATCACTTATAACACTAAAGACATCTACATTGTTTATGTTTGGATTTACAATTGTAGATTTACTTTGGTAATTTTCTAGGGTTTCTATTTTCTCTTTTATACGCTGTGCATCTTCAAATTGCAAATTGGCAGCATATTGATTCATCTGTTGTTTAAACCCTCCTAAAGATTCTTTAAAATTACCTTTTAATAGATTTCTGATGGCATCAATTGCTGTGTTGTATGATGCTTCAGAGTGTAAGTTTTCACAAGGGCCCAGGCAATTTTTTAGGTGGTACTCCAGGCAAACTTTGTATTTCCCATTGGTTATTTTTTCTTGAGCCAAATCATAATTACAGCTGCGCAAAGGATATAATCCTTTTATTAAATCCAAAAGAGTATGTACTGTTTTGAAATTGGTATAAGGTCCAAAGTATTCACTGCCATCTTTGATGAGTCTGCGGGTAGAAAATACTCTTGGAAAGCGTTCTTTTTTAATACAAATCCAGGGATAGGTTTTGTCGTCCTTTAATAAGATATTATACTTGGGTTGGTATTTTTTAATAAGGTTGTTTTCCAACAACAGCGCATCTGTCTCTGTGGCAACCACAATGTGTTTAATGTCAGTAATTTGTTTAACAAGAATGCGCGTACGAGCAATTTCGTGGGTTTTATTAAAATAAGAAGCCACTCGTTTTTTTAAGTTTTTAGCTTTCCCAATATACAGAAGCTTCCCGTTTTTATCATAATACTGATACACACCAGGGGTTTGGGGTAGGGTAGAAACTTGAAGTACTACGGGTGGTTGTGCCATAAGGTAAAGATAAAAGCATTTTGTGATATTGACAGGTATTATCCAACGAAATTAATCCCTATTTTATTTAACCCCAGAGGGTAGCTTTATGAAATATAAAAGCTGATTTTTTAGTACATTGCAACAATCAAGACACCATAGATGAACATTGCTATTCTTTCTCGAGCAGAACAACTGTACTCCACACAAAGCCTTTTAAAAGCAGGAGAGGTTCAAAATCATGATATAGAAATCATTGATCCTACCTATTGTAATTTAATGATCGTTAACAACAAGGCTGTTGTGCAGTACCACGATCAAATTATTGATGATTTGGATGCTATTATTCCTAGAATTGGCGCATCAAACACCTATAGGGGCGCCTCTATTGTAAGGCATTTTGAATCTATGGATGTTTTTAGTATCGCTTCCTCTAAAGGTATTGTAAACTCTAGAGATAAGTGGACCTGTTTTCAAATACTAGCGCAAAATCAAATTGCAATGCCCAAAACTACCTTGGGGTCATACCCTTATCTTGATGCTTTTGTCAAAGATTTTGAAGACAAACCTATAATTATAAAAATTTTAGAGGGGACCCATGGCCAAGGCGTTATTTTATGCGAAAACCATAAAAATGCATTAGCCACAGCTCAGACCTTGCAGGCTGCAAAAGTTAGATTCATAATGCAAGAATTCATTGCAGAAGCTCAAGGTACAGATATACGTGCCTTTGTTATTAACGGGCAAGTAGTGGCCGCCATCCAGCGGCAGTCTAAAGATGGAGATTTTAGGTCTAACTTGCACCAAGGAGGTAGTGCAAATAGTATACAATTATCAAATACAGAAAAGCAATTGGCAGTTGCTACAGCAAAAGCATTAAATTTACAGGTCTGTGGTGTTGATATGTTGTCTTCAAAAAGAGGTCCTTTGGTCTTGGAGGTAAACTCTACTCCAGGATTAGAAGGTATCCAAACTGCTACAGGGATAAACGTAGCAGGAAAAATCATAGCACTTATAGAACAGCAAAAAAAATAATACGTTCTCGCTTTTATGGCATATAACAATACAGATTTGTTTATCCTTGGTGAAAAAATAGCCCTAGGACAAAGTAAAACCATCAATTTTAGCTTTGCAAAACTCTACACCTCAAGCAAAGTAGAAATCCCCGTTGTTATACAGCGAGCAAAAATCCCAGGGCCAACGGTTCTCATAACAGCAGGTATACATGGAGATGAAATTAACGGAGTAGAGATTGTACGGCAAATCATTGCAAAAAAAATCAATATTCCAGTAGTAGGCACTACCATTTGTATTCCTATATTAAATACTTTTGGGTTTTTAAATGCCGATAGAGCCCTCCCCGATGGAAGAGACCTCAACAGGGTTTTCCCTGGCACTAAAACAGGGTCGCTAGCTAGCAGGGTGGCTTATTATTTCACTAAAGAAATACTCCCTTTTGCAGATTATTGCCTAGATTTTCATACGGGAGGTGCCCAACGATTTAATGCATCACAAGTACGCATCACCCCCAAAACCCCTGAGCTATTAAAATTAGCGGCAATATTCAATGCTCCTTTTACTGTATTTGCCTCAAATATTTCAAAATCATACAGAGCTACGTGTCATAAAATTGGAACTCCCATTTTGCTTTTTGAAGGAGGAAAATCACAAAGTAGCAATAAGAAAATTGTCACTCAAGGTGTTGAGGGTGTCATGCGCTTTTTAAACCATCTAGGAATGTTGGGTTTAGGTATTGATGTTCCTACAAATAAGACTCCAACTATAGTTATTAGCTCCAGTAGATGGGTTAGAGCGCAAAAAAGTGGGCTATTGCATGTTAAAATTCCTTGCAACAAATATGTAGAGAAAGGAGAGTTTTTGGCTACCATTACAGATCCTTATGGCACAATGCGCTTTAAGGTATTGGCCCCCAATAAAGGGTATATTATAAATGTAAATCAAGCTCCAATTGTATACCAAGGAGATGCCATTTTTCATATTTCTACACAAAGCAAAACAATTGAACAGGCGCTTAAACAACAGACAGTACAATGACCAAAGAAGCACTCAGACAACACTACAAATCACTAAGAGCCTCCTTGGACCCGTCAAATGTGGCAGATCAAAGCATTGCCATTGCAAACCAGGTATTACAACTCCCTATTTGGGAATTCACCAACTACCATATATTTTTACCTATAGAGCATAAAGTAGAGGTAGACACCAGTTATTTGCTTAGTGTTTTACAAGGAAAAGACAAAAGTATTATTCTCTCAAAGTCAAATTTTGACACCCACACCATGCAGCACATCTTGTTGCAAGAAAACACTCCTATTGCTGTTTCAAAGTTTGGCATTCCAGAACCTCAAAAGGGCATAGCGGTTGAAGCTTCATCGATAGAGGTAGTTTTTGTACCCCTTCTTGCTTTTGACAAACAAGGGCATAGAGTAGGATACGGAAAGGGTTTTTATGATCGGTTTTTAAGACAGTGTGGTCCAAACACTCGCTTTGTTGGACTCTCCTTTTTTGCCCCAGAAAACAAAATTCCTAGCGCCCCGCATGACATTGCGCTTGATTATTGTGTTACACCAAAAAACACCTATACTTTTTAAAGCTTAAAAAATTCTGGGTAATCTTTTTTTCAAAAAGATGCTTTACAAAACACTAGTTTAGACAAGAGTTGTTTTTACTTTGGGAATGACTTTCTATTAAACACTATAAGCATCCCAACCCCTGTACTAATGGCTACATCTGCAATATTAAAAACGGGATCAAAAAAGGTAAAACGTTCTCCTCCCCAAAAGGGTATCCAATTTGGTAGTACACCGTCGTATAGCGGGAAAGAAAGCATATCTACCACTTTACCATGAAACAGTGTACCGTAAGGATCACTTGAAAAGGCAGTAGCTACATTGGCATAACTAGCGTCAAAAATAAGACCATAAAACACAGAGTCAATAATGTTTCCTAGCGCGCCCGCAAAAATTAAGGCAACAGCACTTAGCAGCACCCCTGCACTTTTTTTTCTAGCACTATCCCAAAGCCAATACCCAATACCACAAATGGCCACTAGCCTAAATAAGGTAAGTATTAATTTACCGTAGGTTCCCGGAATCTTTGCGCCCCATGCCATCCCGTCATTTTCTACAAATAAAATTCTAAACCAAGAAAACACCCCCACTTCCTCATGAAGCTGAAAGGTTGTTTTGATATATATTTTAGAAATTTGATCAATCAATAAGATCAAAACAATAAGAAGGATGGATTTTTTTAAGGTCATGTGGTAAAAATAACGTAGACAAAAATAACATTATTATTTGATTTAAAACATGATGCCAAGACCCCCTTTTTAGCTATTGATAAAGGCTCAAAAGAAGATAACATGATATTTTTACACTTAAAAAGACCCTACAGGGATGTAAGGTCTTTTTAAGTAAGTTTAGGCAATAAAGTAGGTTACTGCATGTTTTTTGCTTCAATACTTAAGGTTGCGTGAGGCACCAGTTTTAAACGCTCAGGATTGATTAGTTTTTTGGTGACTCTACAAATCCCATAGGTTTTATTCTCAATTCTAATTAAAGCATTTTTAAGATCACGAATAAATTTTTCTTGACGAATGGCTAATTGAGATGAGGTTTCTTTACTCATTACCTCACTTCCCTCATCAAAGGCTTTAAAGGTTGGAGAGGTATCATCTGTTCCGTTATTGCTATCATTCCTGTAGGCGCTTTTCATGAGCTCCAGTTGTTCTTGAGCAGTTACAATTTTCTCTTTTATGAGGGCTCTAAAGGCTTCTAACTCTGCATCATTATATCTAGTTTTAAGATCTGTTGCCATAAGGATTTGATTTTATTTATTTATACTCAATTTTGTTTGGATACCGTCAAATGAAATCTCTATCGCACTACTCATTTGAGTCTCAAATGAAAGGGTATCTGTTAGGGTTTCTTCTTTGATGTATTCAATATTTTGCTTGACAGCTGTGTCTAACTTTTCACAGGATAACAAGCTTACATGAATTCTATCTGAAACTTCAAAACCAGAATCTTTACGTAGGTTTTGTATCCTATTGACAATCTCTCTTGCTATTCCTTCATTTTTTAATGTCTCAGAAATAGTGACATCAAGGGCAACAGTTATCCCATTGCTGTTTGCAACTAACCAACCCTCAATATCTTGAGAGCTAATTAAAACGTCATCTAAGGTCAATGTAGTACTTTTTTCTGAAATTTTAATAGGCATTTGCCCTTCTTTTTCTAACAAATTAATTTCATCTTGACCAAGCTGCTGAATAACTGCAGCTACCGCCTTCATGTCTTTTCCAAAACGAGGTCCTAGCTTTTTAAAGTCTGGCTTAATTTGTTTAACCAAAATCCCAGAATCCTGATCAATAAGCTGTATCTGTTTTACATTTACCTCGCTTTTAATTAAATCACTAACCGCCTGTATTTCTTCTCTAGCCATCTGGTTTAAAACGGGTATCATTATTTTTTGCAGGGGTTGACGTACTTTTATTTTTTCTCTTTGTCGTAAAGATAAAACCAAAGAGGAAATAGTTTGAGCTTTTTGCATTCTAGCTTCCAAGGCGCTATCAATCAGTGCCGTGTTTGCAACTGGAAAATCAGTTAAGTGAACAGATGTTTTCACATCATCTTTTGAGACAACGGCCACTAAATCTTTATATAGCCTGTCCATAAAAAATGGAGCTATTGGAGCGCCCAATTTGGCGATGGTTTTTAAACAAGTAAACAGGGTTTGATAGGCAGATATTTTATCTTCCCCATAACTTCCTTTCCAATAGCGTCTTCTACTTAAGCGTACAAACCAGTTACTTAAATTTTCTCCTACAAAATTTTGTATTGCCCTTGCTGCTTTGGTGGGTTCATACTCAGCAAATGCTTGGTCTACCGTTAGAATAAGTGTGTTGAGCTCACTTAATATCCAACGGTCAATTTCTGGACGTTTTTCTAAAGCAATAGCTGGCTCACTGTAATTAAAACCATCTAAATTGGCGTATAAAGCAAAGAAATTATAGGTGTTATACAAGGTGCCAAAGAACTTGTTACGTACCTCAGCAATACCATCGATATCAAACTTAAGGTTATCCCAAGGATTGGCATTGCTAATCATGTACCAGCGTGTTGCATCAGGGCCATACTTTTCTAAAGTTTCAAAAGGGTCTGTAGCATTCCCTAGGCGTTTAGACATTTTTTGTCCGTTTTTATCTAAGACCAACCCGTTACTCACTACATTTTTATAAGCAACATCATCAAAAATCATGGTAGCAATGGCATGAAGTGTATAAAACCACCCACGCGTTTGATCTACTCCTTCTGCGATAAAATCTGCTTTACGCCACGTGTTTTCTACTTTTTCTTTGTTTTCAAATGGGTAATGCCACTGAGCGTAGGGCATAGCGCCAGAATCAAACCACACATCAATTAAGTCTGACTCCCGATGCATTGGTTTTCCAGTAGCAGAAACTAAGATAATGTTATCTACTATGTTTTTATGAAGATCTACTTTGTTGTAATTTTCCTGGGAGAAATCCCCCACAACAAAATCCTGGTAAATATCTTTTTCTAACACCCCTGCTGTGACGGCCTTCTGCATTTGTGTTTTCAACTCTTCTATGCTTCCAATAATAATCTCTTCTGTGCCATCCTCTGTGCGCCATAAAGGTAAAGGAATCCCCCAGTAGCGTGAGCGGGATAAATTCCAATCATTGGCATTGGCCAGCCAATTTCCAAAACGCCCTTCTCCAGTTGCTTTTGGTTTCCAGTTAATGGATTTATTTAACTCATGCATGCGGTCTTTAAAGTTGGTCACTTTAATAAACCAAGAATCTAGAGGGTAATATAATATAGGTTTATCTGTGCGCCAACAGTTAGGGTAACTATGCACATACTTCTCCACTTTAAAAGCCTTGTTTTCTGTTTTCAGTTTAATAGCAAGTTCTACATCTACAGATTTCTCTGGAGCTTGGCCATCATCATAATACTCGTTTTTTACATACTTGCCAGCAAATTCTTGAAGCTCTGGTCTAAACTTTCCTTGGAGATCTACAAGAGGTACCAGATTATCATTGGCATCTTTGACCAACATAGGAGGCACCTGCGGATTGGCTTGTTTGGCCACCATGGCATCATCTGCACCAAAAGTTGGGGCTGTATGTACAATACCAGTTCCGTCCTCTATGGTTACAAAATCTCCCGCGATAACCCTAAATGCATCTGCTACTCCAGCATCTGGTGTTGCATAATCTAGCAACTGCTCATACCTGATTTCCAGCAAATCACTTCCTTGACAGTGAGCAGCAATAAAGTACGGGATTTTTTTATCTTCTTTAGAGTAATTTGAAACAACAGCAGCATCTTGAGTTGGCTCGTATTTTCCGGTAAATTGTTTTGCAACCAAGTTTTTGGCAAGAATCACATGAGTTGGCTCAAAGGTGTATTGATTGTAGGTTGAGACAACCACATACTCAATCTTTGGCCCAACGGTTAAGGCGGTGTTTGAAGGCAGTGTCCAAGGAGTTGTTGTCCAGGCAAGAAAATGCAAATGATCAAACTTCTTTAAAAAATCTGGCAGGGTATCTGCTACCGCTTTAAACTGAGCCACTACGGTGGTATCGGTAACATCTTGATAGGTTCCAGGCTGGTTCAACTCATGGCTACTTAGGCCGGTTCCTGCCTTAGGAGAATAGGGTTGTATGGTATACCCCTTGTATAATAAGTCTTTATTATATATCTGTTTTAAGAGCCACCACACACTCTCCATGTATTTTGGCTTGTAGGTAATATAGGGATCCTGCATATCTACCCAATATCCGTACCCTTGGGTTACTTTGTTCCAGACATCTGTATATTTCATAACTGCTTTTCTACAAGCGGTGTTATACTCTTCTACAGAAATTTTTGTGCCAATATCTTCTTTGGTGATCCCAAGTTGTTTCTCTACGCCAAGCTCTATGGGCAACCCATGAGTATCCCAACCTGCTTTTCGATCTACCTTAAAACCTTTTTGGGTTTTATAGCGGCAAAAGATATCCTTAATTGCACGAGCCATAACGTGATGAATCCCCGGCAATCCATTTGCAGATGGAGGTCCTTCAAAAAACACAAAGGGGGCCGCTGACTCACGAATGGAAATACTCTGCTCGAAAATTTGTTCTTCTTTCCAGAAATCGAGTATTTCTTCTCCAAGTTTTGGGAGGTCTAATCCTTTATATTCTTTAAATTTTATGCTCATCTTACAAAATCGCGGTAGCGAATAATTAAGTTTCCTATAAAGGAAGCTTGTTAGTATAACTATGAATTGTTTAAGGCTGCAAATTTAATCAATTTTAACTAAAAAATAAATGGATTCAATGAATGAGAAATATCTATAATTAACACGTATTGCTTTAAGAGATAAAATAAGTTGTGCGGTATTTCTATATATTAAACCAAAAAAACAATTTGATGCTAAAAATAATTTTCTTAGCCTCAAAAAAGAGCCTATTTTTGTGGTGCATAAAATCTATATTTCATGAATATATTAGTCTTAGGATCTGGAGGTAGAGAACATACTTTTGCCTATCAATTGGCAAAAAGTAAGCGTTGCAAAAATCTTTTTGTAGCACCTGGAAATGCGGGTACTGCTGCAATTGCAACAAATATCAGCCTATCTGTTACGGATTTTGCAGCCATAGAGCAATGTGTATTAACAAATGCTATTGATATGGTAGTTGTAGGTCCAGAAGACCCTCTTGTTCAGGGCATTGTAGATTATTTTGCAGCTACACCTGGTTTACAGAAAGTACAAATTATTGGTCCCTCTCAAAAAGGAGCTTTTCTGGAGGGAAGTAAACAGCGCGCCAAAGAATTTATGATGGCTCATAATATTCCAACGGCAGGATATGCAAGTTTTACTCCACAAACATTAGCTGCGGGGAAAAAGTTTTTAGAAACCCTAAAGGCGCCCTATGTATTAAAGGCAGATGGGCTTGCAGCAGGAAAAGGGGTGTTAATCATTCAAGATTTAAATGAGGCAAAACAGGCATTGGCAGATATGTTGGGTGGAAAATTTGGTGCTGCCAGTAACACGGTTGTCATTGAAGAATTTTTGGACGGGATAGAACTTAGTGTTTTTGTGCTAACAGATGGCAAAAACTATAAAATATTGCCTACTGCAAAAGATTACAAACGCATCGGTGAAGCAGACACAGGGCTAAACACAGGAGGTATGGGGGCTATTTCTCCAGTTCCTTTTGCTGATGACACTTTGATGCAAAAAATTGAACAGCGCATTGTAATCCCTACTGTAGAGGGCTTGCAAAAAGAGAATATAGACTACAAAGGTTTTGTGTTTATAGGTTTGATTAAAGTGGGTGATGATCCTTTTGTAATTGAATACAATGTGCGTATGGGAGATCCAGAAACTGAAGTGGTTTTGCCTAGAATTAAAACAGATTTGGTAGATGTATTTGAAGCCACCTTCAAACAAAGCCTACCTGCCTTAGATTTTGAGCTAGACCCTAGAGCTGCTGCAACTGTTATGTTGGTCTCTGGCGGCTATCCTGAGGCTTATGAAAAAGGAGCTGTGATTTCTGGTCTTGAGACTGTCTCAGATTCTATCGTTTTTCATGCAGGAACGGCTATGAAAGACGGTGCAATTGTCACAAGTGGAGGTCGTGTTATTGCCGTTACATCTATGGATGTAGATTACAAAAAAGCAATAAAAAAATCCTATCAAAATATAGAGAAACTATCTTTCAGCAGGATGAATTTCAGAACCGATATTGGTTTTGATTTATACTAAAATACTTAGGGGATTAATTATCTCCTCCAAGATAAGAATGTGATGTAGAAGAGGTGTCTTCTTCATTGTTGTCATTAAATTTCTTTAACTGAATCATCCAATATACAAATGCTACAGATCCAATAAGCATAAACAACCAGTTCATCACATTTGCTGCAGTCCAGTTTTCAAGCTCTAAGGCTCTTAGTGCGTTAAAAGGAGCAAATAAAACTTCTTCTGTAAACTCTTGAATTGCATAGAAAATATCTCTTAAAGCCATATCTTTAATTTTATTTTACAAAAGTATAAAATACCCCATATGCTCACAAGCTTTTTCGGTAAATCTAAACCCATAAATTACATACTTCTGAGTATTGCCATAATAATTGGGTATTTTCTTAGCTTTTTAACAAGCCAAGAGCTATCACTGGGGCTGGATTCTTTGGGCACTAAGGGAATCCTAATTTTCTTAATGGTATTTGCAGTGTTATTGTTGGATTTTATCATTAGAAAAAACAATGTTACAAAAAATAACACCTTTGCTATTTTACTGTTTGTGTTGTTTGTGTTACTTGTCCCACAGGTGTATAAATCTCCACAACTTATTTTAGCAAATATTTTCGTACTTCTAGCCACAAGAAGGATTTTAAGTCTAACCACAGAAAAAAATACCGTAAAAAAAATATTTGATGCCACTATGTACATCACATTAGCCTCTTTTTGTTATGGATGGGCTATTTTATTTTTTTTAGCACTGTACCCCGCAATTACGAATAAAACTAAATTTAAACTACCGTATATTTTTATTCCAATTATAGGATTTATTGGCATCACAAGTATTGCTGTAGCATATCAACTTTTGGTTACAGATTCTTACTCTTGGCTATATCACTGGTTCCCTCAAAGAGATTTTGACCTAAGTGCCTATGCAAATAAAGAGCTTATTATTACAACTACTTTTTTGTTGGGAGTGCTACTTTGGATGGGTATGGCCAGACTCTCAAAACTAGCCGCTTTATCAAAAAAAGAAAGGCCCTCTGCCATTACCATATTACTCATTGCCCTTATTAGTGTTGGTATTATTTTAGTTAAAACACAAAAAAACGGTAGTGAGCTATTCTTCCTTTTTGCCCCCTTAGCAGCTATTACCTCAAATTATATAGAGTCTGGAACATCAAAAACTCGCCGGGTGTTTAATGAACTATTTTTGTGGTCAATTTTGTTACTAGTGTTGGTTTTTCCGTGGCTGGAATAGGGCTTGTATATTCTTGTATGTGTTGTTAAAACCCTTTGTGTTTGCCTATATGCAATGAAAAATTTATGATACCTTTGTAGTCTATATATTAACACTTTATACCTTAGTTCCCATGAATTTTAGCGAAATTGCAAACACTGTTTTTAAGCAAGTAATAGACACCTATCACATTATAAATACCGTAGAGCAACCCTTTACAAATAATTACTCAAAAGAAACTCATTTATTGGAGCACTTATTGTACCGTAAATGTTGGATTGACACTGTTCAATGGCACTATGAAGATATCATTCGTGATCCTCAAATTGATCCTGTAGCAGCGCTCACTCTAAAACGTAAAATTGATGCTAGTAATCAAGATCGTACAGATATGGTAGAGTACATAGACAGTTATTTTTTAGATAAAAATAAAGAGGTTGCAGCAAACCAAAATGCAACTATCAACACAGAAAGCCCAGCATGGGGAGTAGATAGACTCTCTATTTTGGCCCTAAAGGTGTATCATATGCGTCAGGAGGCTACCAGGGGCGATGCCTCACAAAGCCATCGCGATACATGTCAAACAAAGCTTGATATATTGCTAGAACAACGCGTTGATTTGAGTACTGCTATAGACCAATTACTGCATGATATCAAAACAGGAAATAAGTACATGAAGGTATACAAGCAAATGAAAATGTATAACGATGATGAGCTAAATCCAGTATTGAGAGGGCAAAAATAAATCTTTTTTTACCTAAGTAAATTATATTGAAAACCGCTGTACACATTTTAGTAATTCGCCTTTCGGCCATGGGAGATGTGGCCATGTTGGTTCCTGTTTTACGGGTGCTAACAGCAACATACCCAACACTCCACATTACAGTAGTGACCAAAGGATTTTTAGCTCCATTGTTTAAAGACCTAAAAAACGTAAAGGTATTGCCTGCAGATTTAAAGGGTGTGCACAAAGGTTTTTTAGGTTTATTTCAACTAGCTAAAGAGGCTAAAGAGTTAGATATTACTTGCGTTGCAGACACCCATAATGTTTTGAGATCTAAAATAATTAGGTCTTTTTTATGGCTCAAAGGGCTAAACACAGCAAGTATAGATAAAGCAAGAGGTGATAAAAAGAAACTTACACGAGCCAAAGGTGGCAAACTAAAGGCTCTTAAAAAAACGCATCAGAGGTATGCCGATGTTTTTGCTGCACTAGGTTTTGCTATTGATCTAACAAAACACCAATATCCTGCAAGAAAAGTGCTGTGTACAAAGACACAAAAACTTATAGGGTTTAGCTCCAAAAAGTATATTGGTATTGCTCCTTTTGCAGCCCACAAAGCAAAAGCATACCCGCCTGATTTAATAAAACAAGTGATTACCCAGTTAAGCAACTCTGGAGAGTATACTATTTTTTTATTTGGTGGAGGTCCTACAGAAATAGCGCAACTAAACAAGCTTGCTGAGAATTTTCAAGGAGTCACAAACATTGCAGGAAAACTTACCTTTACTCAAGAGCTGGAGCTTATATCAAACCTCGACCTAATGCTAGCCATGGATAGTGGTAATGGACATCTTGCTGCTTTGTATGATACCCCTGTGCTTACCATTTGGGGAGTTACACACCCAGCTTTGGGTTTTGCTCCTTTTAACCAAGAGGCAAAAAATCAACTCCTCGCTGATAGAATAAAATATCCTTTAGTGCCAAGTTCAGTGTATGGCAATAGTTATCCTGATGGATATGAGAAGGCAATAGAAACGATTTCTCCTAGCGCTATTATTGAAAAGGTACTGTCTTTATTACAATAATAATTTTCTAGATATCATCATAGTCAACAACCACTGTTGGAGTTATAGGGTGTGCTTGACAGGTAAGTACAAGTCCTTCAGCAACCTCACTATCTGTTAAGATTTGATTTTGGCGCATCTGGGCTTTTCCCTGGGTAACTCTACCAATACAAGAGCTACAAATACCACCTTGACATGAGTAGGGAGCATCTAATTGTTTTTCTAACGCTGCCTCTAGAATGGTTTTATTTTGAGCCATGGTAAATTGCTCTGTGACCTGATCAACGATAATAGAAATTGATGTTGTACCCTCTTTTATTGTCTCTGGAACTGCTGCTTGTGAGGTGGTGAAAAGTTCGAAATGAATGTGCCTTTTTGAAACTCCAGAGGCAACAAGAGTGTTTGAAACTTCATCAATCATGGCCTGTGGGCCACATAAATAAAAGTCTTTAAAAGAAGTTTGTTTGTACTTGTTGGTTAGGTAATAGCTCACAACGTTTTTATCAATACGACCTCGAGCGGCATTAGTCTCTTGAGAGCGGCTATAAATATATTCTACAAAAAATCGGTCTGGAAATTGAGTTTTTAATTGCTCAATAGTCTCATAAAACATTGCTTGCTGCTTTGTTTGATTTCCGTACACCAATAAAAAACTGCTGTTAGACTCCTGCTCTAAGGCTGCTTGGGCTATAGAGAGCACTGGGGTAATCCCACTCCCTGCCGCAAAGGCGGCAATATGTTGTCCCTGTTGCAAGTTAGATTCTAGTGTAAATGTTCCTTGTGGGGGCATAACCTGCAAAACATCACCCACGGCCAATTGGTCATTCGCATAGACAGAAAAAGTACCATTAGCGACTTTTTTAATACCAACGGTAAGTAAGCCACTTGAGGGCGCGCTGCAAATAGAATAGGCCCGTCTTACTTGTTGGTCATTTATAGTGTGATTTAAAGTAATATATTGCCCTGCCGAGAAACTAAAGGAAGTTTTAAGCCCTTGAGGAACTTCAAAAGTAACAGCTACAGAAGTGGGTGTTTCTTGTTTTATTTGTGATATTTTTAAGGCATGAAAATCGCTCATATAATTCAATTTTTTTACAAAAGTAATCAAGTATGTTCCCTAAAGTAACCTAATTTTGTGTTAAATAAGCTCTTTTTGTGTTTCAAGTGCCAAGGGTAAATACTTCTTGCGGTACTTGATAATTAAAGCCAATGCTCTCCACCCTACCCATACAATTATTGCTCCCCAAATACCTATAAGCCCCCACTCCATATAGTTTGAGAGTAACAGTATAGGGAGGAACCCTAAAAAAGTAGACCCCAACAATACATTTCTTAGATAGGCCATTTCACCCAGGCCTTTAAAAACAGCATCAAGTGTAAATGCTACAGCATTAAAAGGCAAACTAATTAAAACCATAAAAAACATGCCTGTAAATATCCCAAGCACCAAAGGATCTTTGTTGAAAATAAGCCCTACATAGTTGTAACACAGCAACCCAGTAAAAATTAAAACCAATGCAACAAGGGTATTATAAAGGGTTACTCTTTTGGTTAATTTCCAGAGAGAGAGGTAGTTTTTTGCTCCCAGAAGCCTGCCTCCAAGAATATTTCCGGCAGCGCCGTAGCCGTCTAGGAAAAAGGCTGTAAACAGCCAAATATTCATAGCAATGGTATGTACCGCAACATACTCTTTACCAAGTCCTGCAGCCTCTCTTGTGGAAAGGATAAGGGCAACATTTAAAGCTATAGAGCGTAAAAATAAATTAGCGCACATGATAACCAGGCGCTTAATTTGAGGATGTAACGGAAACACTAAACTTAAAGACACCTGAGTTTTTTTTAATACCAATAGTAAAGATAATAGCGCCATGATACCTTGAGCCACTAAACTTGCCCAAGCCGCGCCAACAATACCCATAGGAGCAATAAAATTATCAAAGCCATATACAAATATAAAATCAAGTCCAATATTTACACCAGCACCAATGGCGGCAATTATCATGGGCCAAAAAGTGTTTTGTAACCCCCTAAAGAGTCCAAAAACAGCAAAGGTGAACAGGGTTAAGGGAAAGCCCCAAACCCTGATGTTGTAATAGGCTATGCTTAGGTCTAAAATCATGCCCTTTGCATTGAGGAGTGTGAAAATTTCCTCGACAAAAAAATAGGTAGAACCCAACACCACAAGGCTCAATAAAATATTAAAAAAAATAGCCTGGGCCGGAAAGCTTCTTAAATCTGCTAGAGTTCCTGCGCCAACATTTTGGGATACAATAGCGCTTATGGCACTTCTTGTTTGAGCTAAAATCCAAATAAGGGCAGATAAAAATACACCAACAATCCCAACGGCCGCTAAAGATTCTGTTCCAAAATCAGGAATGTTACCAACCACTGCCGCATCTGTACTTGATAAAATTGGCTCTGCTATACCTGCAATTATAGCAGGTATGGCTAACTGTTGGATACGCTTAAAAGAAATATCAATCATTACAAGAGTAAAAGTACACTATAAAACAAGTTCATAGCAATAAAAAGGATGCTGACTTTGATTTAGAAAATATATATTACCAAGGCGTTGATATCCTCTATTTTCATAGAATTGCTGGTTGCGTTTGTTTTGACTAAAGGTATCTAGTCTTACTGAGAGTGCCTGGTTTTCTTTTGCAAATGATTCAGCAAAATCCATTAGTTTTCTTGCATGCCCTTGTTTTTGAAATGCTGGCGAAATGGCTAGCCTATGGATATAATATTGTTTTGTGTCTTGGGTTCCCCAAGAAATAGCATCGTACTCTGGGTCTTTTTTACTAGATATTGTTATACAGCCCACCAAGGTGTCTTGGACATATAAAACGTATAATTCTCCTCTATTATAATCCTGCTCAAAGGCCTTTGTGTTAGGATAGTGTTGGTTCCATTGGTAAATGTTTTTTGAAATTAAATGGGCGGCACACAACTTAGTGACAGCAACCAGTTGAATGATTTCTGATGCTTTAGCCTTTCTAATCATAATTAAAATGTAATTTTGTTCCCATTTTTTAAATATACCAATTCTATGAAAAATATATTAGTTCCTATTGGATCCAATGATACTGCTGTAGGAAATTTACAATATGCTATAGATCTTGCCTACCATGTAGATGCCTATGTGTATGTTTTTTCTGCCTTTAGAGAACTCTCAAAAGTGGGTGGACTTGCCAAGGTAAATACTATTATCAAGGAAGATTGCGAAAATAGGTTGCAGGAGGTGTTGGATAAAGTAGATAAAAAAGGAATTACCGTAATTGCACACCCTATAAAAGGAAGTGTGTTGGAAACACTCGTGCGTTTTAATAAATATGTCCCGATAGACCTTATGGTGCTTTCACCCAGATCTAATAGTATCAGAGAAGAAGTATATCTTGGTAAAACCACGGGTAACTTAATTAAAAACACAAACATTCCAGCTCTTATTGTACCAGAGGGTGATGTGTTTAAGGGTCCTGAGAGTATCCTAATGGCCTTTAAGGACGGGAATTTTAAATATAAAGCTACCTTGAAACCCCTTAAGAGTTTCTTAATCCATTTCGGGTCTGAAATAAAATTATTACACGTTACAACCCCAGAATGTTCGCCAGAGATGCAGCGTGTGAGCAAGAAACTTCAAAAGCTACAAACTTCTTATATCAAAAGTGAAAACGCATCTACATTTCAAGGAGTATTGGAGCATTTTCAAAGTCATGATCCAGATATGGTTTGTGTTATTAGAAGAAAACGAGGCTTCTTTAAAAAATTATGGGGTAAAAATGTAGTGCCAAAAAAAGAGTTTCATACTTCAAAACCCCTGTTGGTGCTCTCTAACCAACAATAGTTATTAAACCAAATAAGCTAAATTAACAAATAGAATAGTTGTACTTTTGCAGCCTTAAAAATATTAAATGAAAAATATTCTTGTTCCTATTGCATCTATCGAAAATGGCATTAACAATCTAAGGTATGCAACTAGTTTTGCTGCCATGACCAATGCCCGTATTTATGTTACTTGTATTAAAACACTCACAACAGAGCTTATCTTAAAAGAAGTCTTGCAAAATGTGAGCACTAAAGATATTCAAGTGGTTTCTAAAACAATAAGTGGTGATATTTTTGAAGGTGTATCACAGCTATCTAAGAACCTTAAAATAGATATAATAGTGCTATCGCCTCAAAGTGTTGAGATTAAAGATGAGGTGTATTTAGGAAAGGTAACAACAAAAATAATTCGCCAAACAAACATCCCTTTACTTATAGTACCACCAAACTATCTTTTTAGAAAACTGGATACAATTTTATTTGCCTTTAAAAATTCTAAAATAGAGACCACCAAAGCATCACAAACACTAAAAGGGCTTATAGATATGTTTCATGCAAAGCTGGATTTACTGCAAGTAGTTACTCCAGACACCTCGGGTAATAATAGAGAGATAAAGCCAGAGTTAAAGGTTTTAGCCCAAAGAGAAGTTACCTCAGAAAACGCAACGGTATTTCAAGGCATTGTAGAGCATTTTAATACATTACAACCAGAAATGTTGTGTGTGTTGAGAAGAAAAGATACCGGCGGATTTTTTAAAAAACTACTACGCCAAAGTGAGGTTATTTTAAAAGAACAATTTTTTACCACAAAACCGCTTCTAATATTAAAAGAGCACGAGTAAAAAAAACAAAAAAGGGGGATTAGCTCAGTTGGCTAGAGCATTTGGCTGGCAGTCAAAGGGTCATCGGTTCGAATCCGATATTCTCCACTTAAAAGCAACATCTTGTCGGTGTTGCTTTTTTTATGGTCTGTGGAGCCTAGCCAGTTGTGCCAACATATCTGTTCTAAAGAGGAATTTTAAAAAGAAAACCCTCACATTTCTGTAAGGGTTTGGTATAGGGGGTTATAAATTTTTTAATAACCAAAAATTTAAAATTGACTGCAATCTGTATTGTCTAGAAAATCTTGGTATTCTTCTAATTCAGCAGCTGAAACTCCTTCGGCACATTGAATTAAAAGTTCTAAAGAACTTACATATGCTTGGCAAGTTGTTGAAGTTGGATTAGTTGTGAAATCTAAAACAGCATTTGTATATTGTTCAATAAGTTCCTCTTGTCCTAGACAAGCGGTAGCATTACTGTCATCTTCACTTGAACAAGCAACGATAAGTACAGTTAAAAATAGATAAATAAATTTTTTCATAATGTAATTTTTTTAATGTTTTAAGTAAATATAATTATTGCTTAATTAATTGATAAAAATAATAAGTAAAGTACGTGTATACACCAAAAAATAGACGACATTACATTGTCGCATAAAAAAACTCCTACTAAATCGTAAGTGTTATAGGGAGTTATTAAAATCTTAATTAATATCTAACTGCATTAAATTCAATTCTAATAGGAACCGGACATGTTGATTCATATAAAATTCAGCATTAATTGGAAAAAACCCCAAATTTCCATTATTAGAACCTAATTGAGCATTTTCAAATCCCATATTAATACTCATATTTTGTCCAGAGATAAAGGTGTCTCGGGTAATATCGCTAATTGAAAAAAGCACTCCAACAGTAGAGCCATAGCATTTATTGAAATAAACCCAATCATTAATTAAAGCCTCTGCCGTATTACCTTCTACTCTATTTAAAACTCCACCAAATTCAACTTCAAAGAAATAGTCAACATTATTACTGTTATTTGAATTATTGTTATTATCACTATCCTCACCACTACACCCAACGATAAGTACAGTTAAAAAAATATAGAATAGTTTTTTCATAATGCTTAATTTTAAAGCAACTTAAATAATAAGATTAAACGTAGCGTTACAAATCGCTTAAAAATAAAATTGTTTTTGCTACAACCTTAGTAAGTGCCTTTGGCATACTACTCTGGGGGTAGGGATGCTTCCCATTAAAAACATGGTTAGCTTCTGGGGCTATAAAAAGCTCGCTAAAACTACTCCATTGGTGTAAATTTTGAGCCTCTTGCAAGGGCACTGTAGTGTCCAGATCTCCATGAATAAGTAATAGGGGTTTTAGTAATTCTTGCGCTGCTCTTTTGATAGTTAGTCGCTTTTTATTTTCTATAAAATTGGTGTAAAACTGCCAGTAGTGAGGCATTTGCTGTTTTGTTCTTCCGTTTTGCACATAATACACTCCTTGTTTTTTAAACTCTAAAAATCCTGGGGTGTTTTCTTGAAAACGCGCCCTGTAGTCACTCACTCCAGCCCAGGTAACCACTTTTGCTACTCTTGGGTCTTCTTGAGCTTTAATAAGCACAATACCACCCCCTCTACTGTGGCCAATTAGATTAATTTTTGAAATATCTATCTGGTTTTTATATGTAGTACTTGTGCAAATAAAATCTAGCACTCTATCTAAATCCTCAAGCTCTAAGGAGTAATTATTTTGTGCAAAAGCCTCTAGATCTGGAAAATCAATGGGCTGTTTTACAGTTCCTCCATTGTAGGAGAAATTAAATTTCAGAAAAAAGAATCCTGCCTTTGCAAAAGCATTGGCTACCAAATGCCAAGGACCCCAATCTTTAAACCCTTTATAACCATGACAAAAAATTACGATAGCCTTTGCCTTATCGTTATTCTTATAGTAGGTATCATACACAATAGGTTTTTGTGAAGCGTTTAAAGGAGCTAGTACTTGGTTTGTATTTATGCGCATTACACTTCTTTCTCTTTAAAATCAATGGTCATATCACATATTTCTTGAATAAGGGACACCAGCTGTTCTTTAAATAACTCAAGGGTTTGTTGGGTGATAACATGGTCTTTTTTAGATTGCTCTTTAACCCCAAATTTTAAAAACCCATTACCTAGGTTTTTAAAAGAAATAATCCCTCCATATGCACGGGTAATTGGCACTGCATTATTGTAAATAAGCGCGTAGGTTAGTACCTGGAAGGCTTTGCTAAAGGAGTATTCTTCCCTGATTTTTTCCCAGTGCGAAACCACCAGATCTTTTTGCTCTACTTTGCCTGTTTTGTAATCAATAATACGCAAATCACCATTATATTTATCTATGCGGTCTACCTTGCCGCCAACACGTACTGGAAAATCCAATCCAGGAACTTCTAGGTCTATGAACAAATCTTCTTGTTCAAGAGCTTTAATAATAATTTCATTTCCCGCTTTTACCTCTTTGATTTCAAAATCAATAAAATTGGACACATACTTTTTTGCAACTTCAAATATGAGCAAGTTTTTACCTCTAGAGAAATCTCCTCCCTTAAAGCTTTTTGTAAACTGTATCGAGATTTGTGCTGTAATTTTAGGATAAATACTCTCTAAATCTGCAACAGATAACACCTTAGACACAAAGGGAGTATACAAGACCTCAAGGGTGTCGTGTACGATGGTTCCGAGGGTACTGGCAGCCACTGTTTCTTCTACTTCTTGCTGTTGTGTTATTTTTAAAATTTTCTGCAGGTAGAAATCTAAAGGGTTCCGTATATAACTGGTAAGAGAGGAAGGAGAAAACCCCCCAGACGCTATTTCTTGCAAACGCTCCAATATCTTTGGAGTCTTTTTTATATGTCCTAGTGTTTTTTGGGCTATAGCTACCCTTGGGCTTACGGTAGTTTGGGTGATTGTATGATTGGGCTCATTAGCCACTTCAAGTTGTAATAAAAATCTACTTTTCTCACCTGTATTAAGTCCCTCTGAGTGTGTATTGTATAATAGAGTAGCCGTTTCTACTCTATGTAATAAATGGGTGAAATGATAGGTATAAATCGCATCTTTTTCTGTAAAACCTGGCAGTTTATATTGCTTTTTTAAATCATAGGTAATAAAAGAGGCGTTTGATTTTCCTGAGGGTAAAGTCCCTTCATTTACAGAGGTCATTATTACATTTTTAAAGTCTAACACTCTTGACTCCAAAACACCCATAATTTGAAGCCCTTGGTAAGCCTCTCCTTTAAAATCTAGCGTTGTATTTGCTATTAGTTCTCTGTAAAGCTGTTGCACTGTTTTAAGTGTGGTTATATAACTGTAGGAATCGTTAAGAGCTGCAATTTTAAAAAAAATCTCTTGCAGGTGAGATACAGAAACCTCCTCAATAGCGATTTGATTTTGAAGGGTTGCACGCTTGAGAAGTGTATTACAACAGGCAATGGCTATAGTACTATCAAGGCCCCAATCTTGAAATAACAGCTGTAATACCTCATGATCTTTTGGGTCTGAAATTGACAGCAAATACTCTTGGGTACTATGGGTTATATTCTCTTTTTTAATCTGAGCCAACATAGCGCCTGCACTTACCATAATCTGGCTTGTAAAAGGGTGGCTTAAAATAGATTGTACATCTTTATAGTAGTAACTGCCTGCAGGTTTCACTTTTACTGTAAAGAGAATTTCAAAAAAAGTTGCATAAGGCATAGTTTTTAATGCCACACCCATGGTAATATTTACTTGATCCACATTATCTGGCAGGGAGTGTAATAAAGGAACTAAAAGGGTTTCATCTGCCAAAACAATTGCTGTTTGGGCTAGTTGCTCTTTGGTATATGTGGCCAAAAGATTGCCCACATATTTGACTTGACCTATGTTTTTTTGAACTCCTACAAATGAGAATGCCTTTGGTTTTTTGAAATTACTAGCAATACTTTTGAAAGGGTTTTTTTGGTAATACTTCCAATTATTTTTATACCCTCTTAAAAATAAAGATGCGCTATGGGCAGTGTCTTCAAAGAAATAGCTGTCTGTGTCCCAAATAACCTCGTTTTGATCTAGTTCTAAAAGTTCTTGAAATAGGTGCTGCTCTGCAGTATTAAGTGCATTAAATCCAATAAAAACATGCTTTATATTTTGATTGGCCTCTATGTAATGAGAAATGTCTTCGGCCGCTTTTCTATACACAAGGCCTTGGTAGCCTTGATGGTCTTTGAGTAAACTTTCTTTAAGAATCTTGTAAAATTCTTGAAGGCTATTCCAAAAAGCGAGGTATTTTTCTATTAATGGGGTTCTATCTTCTCTAAGATACCAATGATTTAAATCTTGAATATCATTCAGATAATTAAAAAACGAATGAGTATCTAAAAGGTAGCGATCAATTTCATTGAAATCTCCTAGTAGTGTAGTTGCCCATAAGCTATAGGTATCAAAACTCTCTTTCTCTGGAATACTATCAAGTTTAAGGTAGGCTTCATAACTTTTAAACAGCAAGGCAGTTGGGTCAATGATATGTAGGTCAGAAACATTTTCAATAAATGTTTCTATGCTAATAATTTTAGGGGCAAAGCTTGTGTGAAGAGCTTGCTTTTTTAAATGGTTTAGAAGAAATCCACCCGCTCTTTTACTTGGAAGAATAATAGTGAGCTGTGATAAAGAACCATGTTTTTTAGTAAGGTATTCAATGGTTTGTTCAAGAAAAGTATGCATATTATAAAAATAAGAAACGCCCCCTAAAAAGGAGGCATTTTCTATTTTTTTTATGAAAGATTACTCTTTAGAGGAGATCTCTACACGTCTGTTTTGTTTTCTACCAGCTCTTGTATTGTTTGAAGCAACTGGGTTAGAGCTTGAAGCGCCAACAACAGATAATTTATCCGTAGAAATCCCAAGAGACACAAGATAATCTTTCACAGCAGAAGCTCTCTCCTTTGAAAGTCTCTGGTTTGTAGCATCGCTACCTGTATTATCTGTATATCCTGTGATAACAAATGAAGCATTTCCATACATGGTCATGACATCATAAATGCTCTTTAATGTATTAAAAGATTCTGAGGCTATTTTTGATGCTCCTGTGTTGAATAAAATTGATTTAGAGAAACCATTTAATTCGTTCACAACTTCAGTGGTAACTTGAGGTACCTCTGGGCATCCTTTGTTTGCAACAGTACCAACTACTGCAGGACACTCATCGTCTTTATCTAAAACACCATCGTTATCACTATCTGGCCATGGACACCCTTTGTTGGCTTTGTCACCAGATTGAGTAGCACATGCATCCTCAGCATCAGTAACACCGTCTCCATCAGCATCTGGACAACCATTCATAGAAGCTAAACCTGCAACAGTAGGACAAGCATCTTGTGGATCTGCAACACCATCACCATCTGTATCAGGGCAACCGTTAAATTCTGCAAGACCTGGAGTGTTAGGACAGGTATCTTCTTTGTCTTCTACACCGTCAAGGTCTGTATCTGGACAACCATTAAATTGTGCAAGACCTGCAGTCTCTGGGCAAGCATCATCGTTGTCATACACACCATCTCCGTCTGTATCTACTCCACCGAATTTAAACAATACACCAACTGAGTGTTGGAAATGCTTAGCTCCGTAGTCTTCAAAAGAATGCTTGTAAGTAGACTGGAAGTTTATTGCTATTGATTCTGACATCCAGAATTTAACACCCGCTAAACCATTGGCAGTACCAAATCTAGCATCACCTAACCATGTGTAACCCCCACCAATACCGATAGAAGGATCAACCCAACCGTCTCCTAGCATTTCTCTGAAGCTATATTTTATTTCTCCATCAAATCCATAGTAGTTTATACTTTCAATTTCAAGTGTTCCTAATCTTTCAATTTTGTTTACAGTACCTACAGCACCCATTGTAAATCCATCACCTAGGTAATATCCTACTGCAACTCTAGATACAGAAGGAAGAATATTGTAATGATCTTCAACATTAAAATACTCAGAAAAAAGTGTACCGTTTTGGAAATCTTTGCCTATTTGTCCGTCTCTAAGACCTACCGGAAAGGTATCAACAGCGTTTACACCAACCTCAACAGCCCATGGATTGTTTTTATCTTGAGCATTTGTTACGCCTGTTACTAATAGAACAAGGGCCGCAACTAAGATACTTTTAAGATGTTTCATAATTATTTATTTAGTTATATGTAATGTTAAATGCAAAAGTAAGTTGTTAAACTTTATTAACAAAAACAAATCTATTAAAAATTTTAAAATTTTAACGTGTATTTGTCTATTTATAGTTATTACCAGCTAGATAATATCAAGTATTTTACCCACTTTAATAAAAGCCTCAATTGCTCTATCTAGTTGTGCTTTAGTGTGGGCCGCAGATAATTGCACCCTAATTCTAGCCTTATCCTTTGGTACCACTGGGTAAAAGAAGCCTATTACGTAAATCCCCTCTTCCAGCAGCATGTTTGCCATGGTTTGTGAAAGCTTGGCATCATACAACATAACAGGAACAATAGCAGAGTCGCCATCTATTATATCAAATCCAGCATCTTTCAGGGCTTTTTTAAAGTAATTGGTGTTGTTTTCTAGAATATCTCTCAGTGAGGTGTCATTCTCGAGCATTTCAAATACTTTTATAGAAGCACCTACAATTGCAGGGGCCAATGAATTTGAGAATAAATACGGCCTAGAGCGTTGACGCAACAACTCGATAACTTCTTTTTTACCCGTGGTGTATCCTCCCATGGCACCTCCCATGGCTTTTCCTAAAGTTCCAGTAATAATATCAATGCGTCCCATCACTGCTTTGTCTTCAAGAGTTCCTCTACCTGTTTGGCCAATAAAACCAGTGGCATGACACTCATCAATCATCACAAGAGCATCATAGGCATCTGCTAAATCACAAATCTTATCTAGAGAGGCTACAATACCGTCCATAGAAAAAACTCCATCCGTTACAATAATTTTAAAACGAGCTCCATCTTCGTTGGCTTGTTTTAATCTATCCTCCAACTCTTGCATGTTGTTGTTTGCGTATCTGTACCTTGCTGCTTTACACAAACGCACCCCGTCAATAATGGAGGCATGATTTAAAGAATCGCTAATAATAGCGTCTTCTTTGCCTAGTATGGGTTCAAAAACTCCTCCGTTGGCATCAAAAGCAGCTGCGTATAAAATGGTGTCTTGAGTACCATAAAAATCTGCAATTTTAGACTCTAGCTTTTTGTGAATATCTTGGGTGCCGCATATAAAACGAACCGAAGACATTCCAAAACCATGAGTATCCATGGCATCTTTTGCGGCTTGAACAACCTCTGGATGAGAAGAAAGTCCTAAGTAGTTGTTAGAACAAAAGTTTAGCACCGTTTCTCCAGTGTTAATCGTTATTTCTGTGCCCTGAGGGGAGGTGATGATTCGTTCTGTTTTAAAAAGACCATTATCTTTAATTTCCTGAATTTCCTTTTGTAAATGCTCTTTGATGTTTCCGTACATATGTGTGGTTTACGATGAATTTAAAAAAACAAAGTTAGATTTTATTTATCAGTATTGTTTGGTTTGTATAGACCAAAATTTTGTCTTTAATATTGTAACCCATCTCAGTAAGGGCGCTTGCATAGCCATTAATTTGATCTTCATGGTCATAGCTTGGAGTACCCGTTTTATAATCTACAATTGTTACTGAGTTGGTTTGAGGGTAAAAATTTAATCTATCTGGCCTTAGGGTGTGTCCTTGCTTTGTAATAATATCACGCTCATTATACACCTGGGCATTATTTTTAAATAAAGGGGCTAGCTCAGGGTCTTGTAATACCGTTTGCACCTTTAGTTGTAAGGCGGCTATTTTTTCTTCTGAAATAATAGCTAAACGCCTTAATTTTTGAAAAACAAAAGCTTCATCACCATGATGTTTGATCTCCTGCATGGCGTCATGAAAAAGATTTCCTTCTGCGATAGCCTCTTTTGTATTGATATCTGAAGAAATACCCGTGTTGTTTATAATATGCAAATTATGCCCTTGAGGAGTACTACTTATAAACTCTGGGGAAACCTGCGTACTGGTTTGGTTGATTTTCCCGTAGGTCTGAGGGCTAAAATCTCCGAAGGTATACACCATTTGGCCTTCATCCCACATGCCCTTATGTTTTAAAAATTCAGAAAAAAGTTGTTGAAAATTTTTGAGGGTATCTTTCATTTTTTTAGGGCTCTCTGTAATAATATAAAGCTGCTCTATGGCGCGGGTAAGGGTTACGTACAATAGGTTGTAATTATCTAGGGCTAGCGTTTGCCTTCTTTTTTTATGAATAGCTGCCCCTTGATCGTTAAAAGTGGCAATGTTTTTATTGTAGTTAATAAGTGTATGATCAAAGTCTTGACTCCAAGTATCAGGAACAGAAATCCACGTTTTGGGTTCCTGCTCTTTGTAGAGCTCTATATTGGCATATGGAAATATTACAGCGGGAAACTCGAGGCCTTTGGCCTTGTGAATAGTCATAAACCGAACGCCGTTAGTGCTCTCTCCTAGGGCTATGGAAGCGGTCTGTCTTTTTGTTTCCCAAAAATCTATAAAACCCAAGGTGTCTGCTTGTGGTTTTTGTTGGTATTCAAAAACAAGATCCATAAAACCATACAAATAAGCATCTGCTATTTTATCTAATCCAAAGTGTTTTACAATATACTCTGCCCCTTGGTACAAAGATTTTTGCAGGACCTGCTGAAGATCGAAATTAATATTGTATTTTTTTAATGTTTTAGAAAACAAGGCATCTTTCTCCAAAAATGAGGTGAAAAAGGAATGCTTATCTACGACTATTTTAAAATGAGCGTGCAAGAAATCTAGCACACGTATTTTGGTTTGTATATCTGTGGGTTGTACACTTAGTAAAATGGTATTAAAAACACATTTCACAACAGCTGCGTTTTCTAAAAGTAAGGTCTCTGAAGAAATAACGCTTATTTCATGCTCCATTAGATAAGTGCTCAAAAACACCCCATCATCTTTCTTGCGGGTTAATACACAAATATCACGGTAGGCAAACCCTTTCTGGTTTAGTTGCTTTATGATGGCAAGGGTTTTTTCTGCATATAATTGATTTTTTTCTTCCTTGTTTTGAGCTTCAATAAATTCTAAATTAACATATCCATGTACCTTGTCTGTACTCTGTTGTTTGTTGCCCTCGAGATATAATTTTTCATGCTGTGGGTCTTCTAAATATTGTGCCACATAAGAGAAAAAATCATTGTTAAAGGAAATAATCTCTTTTAAACTACGGTAATTTTTAGGCAGATTTTCTACTACGGGATCTACGGTGTCAAAATCAGATTTTTCATGGATGAGAGATAAAAATTGTTCTGGGCTACCTCCTCTCCATCTATAAATTGCTTGTTTTACATCTCCCACTAAAAGCAGTGAACCTTCTTTTGAGTTTTGTGCCTGAGATAAAGAGTTGTCTAACAAAGGAATCATGTTTTGCCATTGCATAACAGAGGTGTCTTGAAACTCATCAATAAAGAAATGGCTGTAACGCTCTCCCAAACGCTCATAAATAAAGGGCGCGGGTTGGTCTTTTATTTCTTTATAAATCAAGGCGTTAAACTGCGCTATTGGCACCAAGTTTTGCTCCTCTTGGAGTTTGGCAAGTTCTTTACTCACCAAATTAATTACAGACAGCGGTGTAAGGTTTTTTAAAATAGCCGCTACAAACCTAAGGGTATTCACTTGTTTTTGTGCAGTGGCAACAAAGGCCTCAAACACCACTTGGTGTTGGTCTATGATTGTTGCAAGGATCTCATTTTTTTTTACCCAAGTAGCGCTGTACATTGGTTTTTGTGCAAGGTCTTGTATCCATGCGGCAGAAAACTCTATCTTAGCATACTCTTTACTTTTTAACCTTTCTATAAAGGTAATAAACGAACCTCTTGAGAATGCGTTTCTATCCAGGCCATGTGTTATTAAAATATCAGAAACTTTATGGGTTGCTTGTGATATAATTTCTTCACAAAGATGTTTATGCTTCTGCAACTCCTTTTTAAAATCTCCAAAGTCTGAAAGTGTTTTGTTTTTCAAAACAGAGAGATGTCGGGCATCATCTTCGTTGTTTAAAAGCTTTGCAGCCTTTAGAATGTCTTTGGAAATATCCCAAGATTTGTCATCATCCGCTTTTTCAAGAGCAAAGTCAACTAAGACCTTTGTGATGGCTTGGTGTACCCCTGTTTTATCTATAAGCTTGTCTACAGCTTCTGTGAGTAATACCGTTGGGTCAAGCACCACCTCAAAATTACTGGGCAAGGAGAGGTCTTTTGCAAAAGTTCGAATAAGGCGGTGATTAAACTTATCGATAGTTTCTACGCTAAAACCTGCATAATTGTGTAATATATGTGTTAGTATTGCCTTTGCCCTTGTTTGTATTTTGGGCAATCCTATTTGCAACTCTGAGGCTAGATCTTGCATCATCTGTGGTGGTGTGGCAATAGAAGATGTTGAAGAAAAGACAACCAAATTCTCAATGATGCGATCTTTCATCTCTGCAACAGCCTTGTTGGTAAAGGTAAGGGCTAAAAGAGACCTGTAGTAATTGTTTTTTTGTTGGCCCAGCAAAAAACCAAGGTAGGCTCTCACCAGTGTATATGTTTTACCACTGCCCGCTGCGGCATCATAAATTAAAAAAGGAGGGGTGTTTTTCAAGTCGCAATATTTTGCACTAAAATACGCAAAAGTAGAAGCTAATAAAAGCTTTCTAAAGAGGTATTAAAACCTTAATATTTCTATAACACAATAATTAGTCCTTAATGTGTAACTTTGCATGACTTAAAAAACAATAATTTTAAAAACACATATTATGGCTTTTGAATTACCACAATTATCATATGCTCACAATGCATTAGAACCAAATATAGATCAAAGAACCATGGAGATCCATCACGGAAAACATCACCAAGGATATACAAACAACCTCAACGCAGCTGTTAAGGGTACAGACATGGAGGGAAATAGCATTGAAGAAATTCTTCAAAACCTTGACATGAACAACAAAGCAGTAAGAAATAATGGAGGCGGTTTTTACAACCACTCTTTGTTTTGGGAAGTAATGTCTCCAGAGGGTGGAGGTGCTCCAACAGGAGCTATAGCCGCGGCTATTGATGCTTCTTTTGGAAGTTTTGATGCCTTTAAAGAAACTTTTGCTATGGCCGCCAAAACACAATTTGGATCTGGATGGGCATTTTTATGTGTAGCTAAAGATGGATCTTTAGATGTATGTGGGTGTCCTAACCAAGACAACCCACTGATGCCAGGTGTTGGTTGTGGCGGGACACCAATTTTAGGGATTGATGTTTGGGAACACGCATACTACCTAAACTACCAAAACAGAAGACCAGATTACGTGAGTGCATTTTTTAATGTGATTAACTGGGATGCTGTAAATGCACGTATGGCCAAGGCATAAATCCTTTCTACAATATATCTAAAACCCCTTAATGAATTAAATTAAGGGGTTTTAATTTTATATATGTTCTCCAAAAGGGCTCAAAACTATGGCCAATCCAAAAGGCCTCTGTTTACTTTAAAAACAGTAATGGATTCCCTTTTTCTTGTATGTATTTTTTTGCCAATAAGATGGCTCCACTTGTATTGAGGTGATTCCCATTTCTGTAAACAATACTATTATTTATCTCGTAATTACAGGTAGTATCATAACACATTACATCATTAAGGTTAATAATCTTTACCTGTGGATACTCTCTAGAGATGTGATAAACAATATAAGCATCTGCCCTTTTATTAAAGGGAATTAACAACTCCTGTTTTACTATAGATGAGCCAGTGTTGGTTTTTAATAATTTCATTTTATGTAAGTTCATCTGGCTTACGGTTCTTAAAGGATCTACAATAATTACATTTTTCCCTAGCTCAAGTAATTCCTTAATGGTTGCCATAACTAGTTTATAATTTTCTGATTCTTTATCAATAAAACGTTCCCAGTTGGAGGCCACAATGATGGTCTTAAACTTTTTTGCATATGCTAGTCTTTTATCTCCGTAGGCGGTATCTCTAGTTGGGGCGCCTGTCTGGTCATCTACATCGTACAGCAGTGGATATCCCCCTGCGGCACTGTCGTGAAAAAAGAGACCGGAGTCTTTCGCTAATACGTCAATAAATGCGGCAGAATGATTGGCAAATGAGTCTCCGATAAGCACACCATCTAGGGTGTCTTTTTTGACTCCTAAAGCGCATTGGTCACAATTACCTACCTTAAAAACATCATAGCAATTTCTTCTTTGTTTATTAGGGTAATTGTTTTTCTTGTCAAACTCAATTAAGTCAGGGTGTCGCTTTGGGAAACCGTCCTTACCGTCTAACACACCGTAGAGAGCTCCTATGATAAGTAAACTAGGCAGTAAAATTACCAAAAGTGATTTTGAAAAATTATATTTAAACCTGTATCTAAATGGTTTCTCTACATATCTCCATGAAAAGTAAGACAAAACTACAGTTAGGGCGAGTGCAAACAATAATTTGTTTAAGCTGAGTTCAAGGCCAAAATATTTAATAAAAGAAAAAATAGGCCAATGCCATAAATACATAGAATAAGATAATAACCCTAAAAACACCAATGGCTTCAAGGCTAATAATCTATTTACAATTCCTTTTGTATGGGAGTTTTTCCCAGACAGTATAAGTAATACCGCTCCCAGACACGGGTAAAATGCATTAAACCCAGGGAATGTGCTCATCCCGTTTAACAGCGCTACAGGCAATAGTATTAGCAATACCCCTACAATAGAAATCAAATTGTTTTTAATTTTTGACAGCTCAGGTATTTTATCCCAAAACAAAGCTAAGCCTGCTCCTAGGGAGAGCTCAAAGAATCTTGCTGGTAATAAAAAATAAGCTACTTTAGGGAAATTAGAAGCTAAAAAAACAGATAAGGCAAGGCCCAATAAGGTGAATAAAACAATAAAGAATAATCTATTTTTAAGGTTTAAAAACCGATGTAACAGCAATAGCATTGGAGGCCATATAAAATAAAACTGTTCTTCAACAGATAAAGACCAGGTGTGTAGTAGGGGCATTAGTTCTGTGTTTCCTACAAAATAATTGCTCCCACTTATCCATAAATAAAAATTATTAGTGCTTAAAATAGTATGAAGCGCAGTTCTTCCATATGCTTCTAGATCATTGGCAAATAACAGAAAACAAGCGGGTATAGATACTACCAACATGACAAATACCAAAACAGGAATGATACGCCGGATACGTCTCAGATAAAATGCTTTAAAAGAAAAAACATTGCTCAACATTTCTTTATCTATTGATCTTGTAATTAAATATCCAGAGATGACAAAGAACACATCTACCCCAATAAAACCGCCTTGTATCCATAGCAAGTCTGCATGAAATAAGATAACAACCAAAACAGATATAGCTCTTAAGCCGTCAATATCTGGCCTGTAAGAAATTGATTTGCTCATTATTAGTTTGTATTTAATTGTATCTTTTAAAAGTAAAATGTTGCCGCAAAGTTACGTTTTCATGCTACATTTATCCTTAATAAAAAGATCCATTTTACAGCGTGTTAAACTGTATTAACTGCCTCCCCAGCTATCTTGAAAAAATATTCCAACAGCCAGCTCTGCCCATATATAAATTAGCGCTAGAATAAGTAAAGCAGTCGTAACTTTATTTTTAATTTTCATGACTTTTGATTGAAAATTGTGAGTTGTAAAAGCGCCAAGGCCTTTTCAATAGATGTATCAATCGTATTGCAAACAAATGTACTTACCTATATATGCCTGGTTAAATGTTTCTAGATCTACATCGTGTTTTGTCCCGTCAATAAATATCCAATAACTAAAATCAGAGTCTGAACCCAAATTGGTTATTGTGCCGCATTGATCCTCCCGTGAGGAACAACCCAGTAGGAGCAATACAATTAATAGTTTTTTCATTTATTGAATGTTATTTTGTAAAGTATATTTAAATATACTTGGAGATACTTTGTCGGTTAATTTACAAATAAAGAGAAGTCTTTTTACTTTTTCAAGGCCTATTGAGTTATTTATTAACTCATATTTTCGATAAAGTGTTTAATTTATACGATAAAATGTTTGTTTTTATGTATTTTTGTTTCCTGCCCCCCCCCAAATAACTTAACGCCATGAAAAAACTACTACTTCTAGCATTCTTTTCCCAACTAATTATTACTTGCGGGAAAAATCAACGACATACAACAAACCAAAAAAAGCTTCGATTAGATAGTTTTAAAAACACGAGGTATACTATTATTAAACCGGTGAGTAATGATAGTATTGAAATAGTCAAAGCGTTTTAAACCTAGCTCAATAGATATTTGAGCCTAAGGAGGATATAAAAAAGCCCTCACATTGCTGTGAAGGCTAAAGTTTTAACACACTTCAGAGATAAAAAGTTTAGTACATCCTAGAAATCTCTTTCTTTTTATTTGAAGTGTATTTCACTATTTATTACTGAATGATGAGTAATCTGTGTTGGGAAATATAGGAGTTAATCCTTTTTCACCTCCAACACAAAGCGCCATAACTTGTTGTGCCATTTTGCTCTCATCATTGGTGAATCTCCAGTCAAGATATTTTTGATATTGCTCATAAGATGCCCAATCTCCATACACATAATAGGTATTGGTTACATCGTTAAAGAAAGCCTCAAGAGACAGACAACCCTCATAATTTCTGGTGGTTTGTAAACCATCTGGAGTATTAAGAAGATCTATCATCGCTTGTTTTTTACCTGGTTTTACTTTTAGTGTTACTAAAACAGGGTTTTTAGGTCCAACGGCTTGCATCATTCCTCCATAATCAAAAAAGTCACCTTGCGCTATTACCTTCCCCTCTGCGTCAAAATTAAAATACCAATAACCATTTAGGCTTATGTCTTTGCCGGTACTTGAATTTTTTCCTGTCCAGGTACCATATGTTCTAACACTTCCATCTGGTGTAAGAGATAGTGTATCAACCCCAGGAAGCCAGGCTTGAGCATTGTATTTGATGTCCTCAAAGCCATCATGATATCCTTTTAAAATAGAAGCATACGCGTCATATCCCAGAGGCTCTGTGGCGCCATACATAGGTGTATAAAGTTTAATGTCCTTGCTTACTAAAGCAAGTTGCTCGTCAATCTTTTCCTCTCCATGAAGAGAGAATAATTTTTGAGCTGTTGCTAGGTTTTTTTCATAATCGGGATTCCCTCCACATGAAACTAAGAGTATAGCAGCGAATAATAAAATTAATTTGTTTAGAATTTTCATTTTTATAGTTTGTTAGTTGTTAATTGAAAGTAAATATAAAAATAGTTTTAAAAAAAGCAAAATAATTTTCATCTCATATTAAATCCAACAAAGTTTTCAAGTTTTTATGTATCAAAGTTGTACCACGCCGCTTTTTACTTTTGTTTATATTTGTTTAAAACAAACATTATGAAAAAACTAATCTATTTATTTTTAACAGTACTTATCGTTGCTTGTAGTAGTGATGATAGTAATAATGACGGAGACAATAACAATGATGTTAACCAAAATCTAGTTGGAACTTGGGTGGCGGATTTTGTTGACCCAGAAAACAATGAGGTTTATGGTAATACTACTTTAACATTAAATGTAGACAACACTGGTAGTGTATTAAGTGTGTTTACTTATGATGGTGAAAATGAAGTTTATTCTGCTACAATAACTTGGTCTTCAACAACCACAACAATAACTTTTGTTTATGATGATGGTCAAGAAGATGATGTATTAACATATTACTTTATCACAGATGACCAATTAAGTTTAACTGATACAGAAGATGGATTTAAAGTGATTTTAGATAGAGTAGATTAACTTTATTAAACACCCTCCCCCCATACAAAACCCTTGCAGAAATGTGAGGGGTTTTTTTATGTATCAAGGTTGTACCAAACCTCTTTATCCTTTTGTTTATATTTGTTCAAAACATTAAACAATTTAAATTATGAAAAAACTAATCTATTTATTTTTAACAGTACTTATCGTTGCTTGTAGTAGTGATGACAGTAACGATGGAACAACGCTAACTTCTCAGTTTGTGGGTAGCTGGTTGGAAGAGAACAGTAGTGAAAATTCCAGCCTTACTTTAGAATTTAATGCTGACGGAACTGGAGGTTATATTGAATTTTATGACGGTATTACTGACACAGAAATATTCTCTTGGTCTTCAACAAGCACACAGTTGACTGTTACTTTTGCCCCCGATGATGTAGATGTTTTTGAATATGAATTTATAAATAATGACCAATTAAGGCTCAGTTATGAAGATGATGATACTGGTGAAACTTTTTCACTTACATTTAATAGAATAGCAGATTAATTTCTCAACCTAACTTTACTAAATTTACACCTTAAACAACAACTCCCTATTACCCTTACTATTTAGTAGGGGTTTTTTCTTTATGACAATTAAGTACTCTGTAGATGCGTTATTTATTTTAGATAATGCAAAAGAATGAATAAAACGATATTGAATATATTATTTGTGTTTTTAACATTAAACGTCTTTTCACAGACAGATTTAGAGTTATTAGTATTTCAAAAAATTAATGACTACCGTGTTGAAAATGGTAGGCATAGATTAAAATGGGATGACGCAACTTATAAATCCACTCAAGTACATACCGAGTATATGATTAAGGAAGGTAAGTTATCTCATAAAGAAGATAGTGAAACTCCTAGTTTTTGGAATAGATTAATGTTGTTTCAAGATGATAATTGGATTATTGGTAATGAAAATGTAAGTGCCGTGTCAACTAATCATACTGATAATTCAATAGATGAAATATCTGACTTAATACTCTACTCTTGGAAAAGATCAAAAGGTCATAACAGCGCTATGTTGGGTAATGGATCTACAGTAGGTGCAGTAAGCTGTGGTGATACCACAAAAGAAAAAGAAGGTTTTACTTTAAATATGAAGTACTCAACTTTTGTTCTATGGATTAAACCAATTATGGAGCAATAGAAATCTTTAAGAGAACAGGTTTTATAACCAAGCTACAGAAAGCTATGGGACATTCATTTATAAATGTAAGTCTAACCTACTTAAGAGGTTAAGAAATTGCTGAACTGAAAGAATTAATAGCGAATGTCTTCAATCTCATCAAAAACAGTATTCTCTACTTTAAACTTTTCAAGTTTAGCAATCATCCAAAAGGAGTATATACCAAGAGTAATAATTGTTAAGAAATACCACAATATAAACTTACCTAATAAAGAACTTCCTTCTCCAATAAACTTAATTTTTTTGCCATCTATGGTTGTGTTTTCTGCCCTCCATCTTTGAATTTTACAAAAAGCCCAAGGTGTTCCAATTCCAAGAGTGAAAAAAACTATTAAATAGCACGCAATTATGTTTATGAATAATCCTCCTACATCTTCATTAAATTCAAATTGTCCTTTCATCTTTATTGGTTTGTTTATTAATAACTAACCAAATATAACCAATCCTACCTAAAGCATACAATCACCTTCCCCTTAAAGAGTATATAGTTCTTGTAAGAAATAGGTTTAGAAATAGCTGAACTAAAGGAGGAAGATATGCCTATGGTTTAGATTTTAATTGCAAGGAAACTCATCTGGAGCAATTATATAAGTGTCGGCTTCTTGTTCGCCATCACCCGAGAAGAATTGTTCTAATAATAAAGTATTTCCACCACTACTTACAGTACAAGTTATGGTGAGGGTTTCTGGAATTAAATTCCCGTCATTATCTACAGCTTGACCAGAGAGGACTATGCTATTCTGTCCTTCATTTTGAATTGAATACGTAACTTCTCCCATTACAACTCCGTCGTCTGTAAAAGGATAAGGCTCTCCGAAGATAACAGTATCACAAGACCCAAATAAAAATGCATTAATACTGGAAGGGTCGCTGTAAAAAGTCAATTTATCACTAAAATAGTCCCCCGTAGGTTCTTCTATTTGCCAAACAACACCATCATAAATATCCAAAAATAATTGATTTGCTGGTTCTTCATTTGAATTGTCATCAGAGGAACAGCCAATAAAGGTAATCGCTAAAAGAAGGTAGAGTAGTTTTTTCATTGTGCAAGAGTTTTACTCAAATATAACTAATATTACCTAAAACATACAATCACTTTACCTCTAAAGAGTATATAGTTCTTATAAGAAATAGGTTGTTAAAGATTGTAAAAGGCGAAAAGAACGTAGACAGTTGCCAAATAGTTGCCAAGTTTTAATTATATTCGGGGTAGTTCTTTGCTAATTATATAAGTCAAGTGTTAGCCTTTTAGAAGGTTTAACAACTGGTTAGCCCCTATAAAAAAAGCCCTCACATTGCTGTGAAGGCTTCTAATTTTCGCTCCTCTTCTTGGGCTCGAACCAAGGACCCTCTGATTAACAGTCAGATGCTCTAACCAACTGAGCTAAAGAGGAATTTCATATAGAAAAATAAAGACCAGTGTCTCTAGCGATGCCCCGTATTAAAAGTGTTTGAAACACATATCATTATAAGGCGGGTGCAAATATAAATTATTTTTTATCTGTTGCAAATAGTTTTTTTGTTTTTTTTAGCCGCCAAAGAAGTATCTATAAATATCATTTCCGTTGGCAAATAAAACCAAGGCAATTAACAAGAAAAACCCAGCCATTTGGGCAAACTCCATAAATTTATCATTAGGCTTACGGCCACTAATCATTTCATATAATAAAAACATCACATGCCCACCATCCAAAGCTGGTATAGGAAGAATATTCATGAAAGCTAGTATAATAGATATAAGGGCTGTTGTTTGCCAAAAACTTACCCAGTCCCAGGTGTCTGGAAACAAGCCTCCAATAGCTCCAAAACCACCAACCTGTGAGGCTCCTTTTTGGGTAAACACATACTTAAACTGTGTAATGTAATCTTTCAATACATCCATACCATATCCAACACCACCTGTGATGCTCTCTGCAAGGGTATACTCTTTGCGTATGGAGGTGCCGTAGGGCAATAGCCCTATTTGTCCACTCTCATTAGGAGTTGCCTTTAAAGTAAGCTGCGCTCCATCACGTGATATTAAAAATACATTTTCTTTTTGTTCATTTTCTTTTACAAGGTTCTGGAATTCATGCCAAAACACAATGGGTGTGCCGTTTACCTCCAAAATAGTATCGTCTATCTTAAATCCTGCAGCAGCAGCAGGAAAACTCTGATCACCAATTACCCCCAAAATTGGTTCTACGCGCTGGGTAAAGGGTCTAAGCACATCGTTCTCAAACATTAAAGTACCAATCTGCTGGGGCATCTCAATGGTTTGTTTCTCTCCGGTATTGTGCAGCACCTCAATGGTGTTTACATCACGTAAAAATAAATGTTTGTTGATTGCTGTTACGTTCTCAAAAGCGGCGCCATTTACAGATAAAATCTTATCTCCATCCTGGAACCCATACTCCTTAAAAGACTCATGCACCGCAAACCCATTTGGTAGTTGTTTATTGGTGGTAATATCTTGTCCATAGAAATGTAATATCCCCATGTAAATTACAAACCCAACTATTATGTTTACCGTAACCCCTCCAAGCATAATAATAAGTCGCTGCCAAGCAGGCTTAGATCTAAACTCCCAGGGTTGAGGCGGCAGAGCCATTTGCTCCTTGTCCATACTCTCATCAATCATTCCAGATATTTTAACATAACCCCCTAGTGGCAACCATCCAATACCATATACTGTATCTCCGATTTTTTTACTGAAAAGAGCAAACTTTACATCAAAGAACAAGAAAAATTTCTCTACCCTAGTTTTAAACAACTTTGCGGGTATAAAATGCCCCAGCTCATGAAGGACGATTAAAAAAGACAGACTTAGTAATAATTGTATCGCTTTAACGAAAAATGGACTCATAGTTCAATAAAATAAATTGTTATTTTCTGGTTTATTGCTCCAAAACCAGAACAAAAAAAAGCAAAGACCAACGTAAATTAACTAGCCTTTCGCTTTGGCACAAAAGTAATCTATTATGTAGTGCAAAAAAAATGTTGTTTTTGGACATATTACAGCAATAAAATTGCACTAGGCTAGGCTACTTTTATCATTTTTAGATCGTATTTTTGTATCCTGTTATCACCCAGAGATATGCTACAGTTTTTTTCTAAATACAAATTACTTGCTATTGTTTTAATGGCGCTATCTGTGATTATAATTTCTATTATTTACAGTGTTCTCAAGCCTGTAGAGATACTGCCAGTATACCAGCCCTCTGCGGTGAGCGCGGCATTGGTTTCCCAAGAGATAAGACATCAAAAAAAATACCATACCATTTCAAATTTCAGCCTAACCAATCAAAATGGGCAAACCGTAACCCAAGATACCTATGAGGGTAAAATATATGTGGCAGACTTCTTCTTTACCACCTGTCAAACCATTTGTCCTATCATGACAAGCAATATGGTAGAACTACAAGATAAATTAGCAAACAATCCAGATGTATTATTACTCTCTCATACGGTAATGCCAGAGATTGATACCGTAGCCCAACTTAAAAAGTATGCCCTTCAAAAAAAGGTAAACGCTGCACAATGGAACCTTGTTACCGGGAGTAAACAAGAGATTTACGACCTTGCCAGAAAACAATACCTGGTTGCCAAAGAAAACCCGGATGATCCTCTGGGGCTCGTGCACACAGAAAATTTTGTTTTAATTGACACCCAAAAAAGAATCCGTGGGTTTTATGATGGTACTCAGACCCAGGAGATAGATCGTATCTTGCATGATATTGGAGTGCTGCAAAACCAAGGAAAAAAATCTATCTTCTTTGGGTTAATTAATTATTAAGACCCCCCTATGATCTCCTCGTTGCGTTAAAGTTTCACAATACCCCTTGTAAAACTTTGCAGGTAGGGTTCAAATAATTATTTTTGCTTGTTTAAAATCAATCTAAATAAAATGGCTACCATTGCTACATTAAAACAAGGACAGCGCGGGATTATCAAAGAATTTTCTGTTGACACTGTTCCATTAAAGCTACTAGAGATGGGTTGTTTGCCAGGTAATGAGGTGGCTCTTGTACAAACTGCGCCATTTCAAGATCCAATGTATCTTACGGTAAATGGAGCACACCTAGCCATTAGAAAAGAAACAGCGGCTCAAATACAGATAGAGATTATTACAGAACAAACAGATTCTTCTGAGCGAAAATAAAACATGGCAAAACAGTTTAACGTTGCACTAATTGGAAACCCTAATACAGGAAAGACCTCTGTCTTTAATAGACTTACAGGGCTCAACCAGCAAGTGGGAAACTACCCAGGGATAACTGTAGAGAAAAAGCAGGGTATTTGCAAACTGCCCCGTGGGGTAAAAGCCCATGTGCTGGATTTGCCTGGAACCTATAGTTTAAATGCCTCTTCTCTAGATGAAAATGTAGTTATTGAGCTACTGCTTAATAAAAATGACAAGGATTTTCCAGATGTAGCTGTTGTGGTTACAGACATAGAAAACTTAAAAAGAAATTTACTGCTCTTTACCCAAATTAAAGATTTAGGGATTCCTACCATATTGGTTATTAACATGGCAGACCGCATGAAGCGCAAAGCCATTACCCTTGATATTCCTGCCTTAGAGCAAAGCCTTGAAACCAAAATAGCCCTTATTAGTTCTAGAGAAAACCAAGGTTTTGAGCAATTAAAAGACCTTATTACAAACTACAAAAGACTCTCCGTTGCTCCTTGCTTGAACGCCTCTAGTATTGCTCCAGAATATTTTGACAGGCTCAGAAAAACATTCCCAAATCAAGACCTTTACAAGCTCTGGCTAGTTATAACCCAAGATGTAAACTTTGGAAAACTAGACAGAAATGAATTAAAAGGAGTTGCTAGCTTTAAAACAGAGAGTATTAGCAATCTTAAAAGATTACAGCAAAAAGAAACCATAAAGCGCTACCAGTTTATCAATGAGGTGCTCAAACAAACCCTTATGGTAGATAAGGCAAGTGCCAAAGATTTTAGGAGTCGTCTAGATCGTATTATAATGCATAAATTTTGGGGCTACGTGATTTTCTTTGGGGTTTTGCTGCTTATTTTTCAGGCTATTTTTGATTGGAGTAGCTACCCTATGGATTTTATAGATAGCACCTTTGCCTCTCTAGGAGAATGGGCTAAAAGTACGCTCCCCGCCGGAGATTTCACCAACTTAATAGCAGAGGGTATTATCCCTGGTTTAGGCGGGATTATTATTTTTATCCCGCAAATTGCCTTTTTGTTTTTCTTTATATCTATTCTAGAAGAAAGTGGCTACATGAGTAGAGTGGTGTTTTTAATGGATCGTGTCATGCGCCGTTTCGGCTTAAGTGGTAAGAGTGTTGTTCCTCTTATTGCTGGAACCGCTTGTGCTATCCCAGCAATTATGGCAACCCGTAATATAGAGAACTGGAAAGAGAGACTCATCACCATCTTAGTAACACCCTTTACCACCTGTTCTGCAAGGCTTCCTGTGTATCTTATCATCATTGCCTTGGTGATCCCAGAGCAGCGCGTGTTGGGTATCTTTAGCCTGCAAGCACTTACTTTAATGTTTATGTATTTGTTAGGTTTTGGAGCGGCAATTATATCTGCATGGATGCTAGATAAAGTATTACAAATACGCAGTAAAACATTTTTTGTAATAGAAATGCCAAATTATAAATTACCTCTGTTTAAAAATGTAGGTATTACCGTGGTAGAAAAAACAAAATCATTTGTCCTTGGTGCCGGTAAAATCATTCTAGCGATCTCTATTATACTATGGGTATTGGCATCATACGGCCCAGGAGATTTTAACAATGCCCAGGCTATTATTCAGCAACAAAACCTAGAAAGGCCTATTTCACAAAATGAGCTAGAAACAGAAATAGCGGCATTTAAACTAGAACACAGCTATATTGGTCATGCTGGTAAATTTATTGAGCCTGCGGTAAAACCACTGGGGTATGACTGGAAAATAGGCATAGCCCTGATAAGCTCTTTTGCAGCAAGAGAGGTTTTTGTAGGAACTCTTGCCACTATTTATAGTGTTGGAAACGATGACGTAGAAACCATCAAAAACAGAATGGCCGCAGAAACCAACCTACAAACAAAAAAACCCCTTTTTAATTTTGCAAGCGGTGTTTCTTTGTTACTTTTTTATGCTTTTGCCATGCAGTGTATGAGCACACTTGCGGTAGTAAAACGAGAAACAAATAGTTGGAAATGGCCCCTATGGCAATTAGTAATAATGACTGCTATTGCTTATATTACAGCCCTTGGAGCATACCAATGGTTTAAATAATTAACTATGCAAGAATTTTTTGTGGGTATTACATTTTTACTAGCAGCCGGTTATTTGGCATACAAGTTTGTATGGTCTGGTATTGTGTCCAAAAAGAAAAAACCGTTGGGCACTCTTGACGGTGGTAACACCAAATGCGGCAATGATAATTGTGGTTGCCACTAATAAAAGTGCACACTAGTATTTTAATTAGTATTCTTTTTGTAAGAAACTTGTAATTGATACCCTAGTTCTTTGCTGGTAGCCCCACCAGGATAGGGAAGTAATTTCAAGGCTGTAAAAACAGCATCCTCTTTGCGGGTGAGAATGCTTTGCTCTTGGTTTTTAAAAACTACGGTTACCTCCCGGATTTTTTGTTCGGGATGCTTAATACTAATTTTCACTACTGCTCTTCCTTCCCAAATACAGGTTGTATTTCTAGGACATCTAGAATCTTCTACAACGGCATCTAGAGTTATAGCAACTCCAGATGTAGTAATTGTATTTCCAAGGGGCACTAAAAAAGTAGTAGCGGCTGTATGTTGTTTTTGGTCCAATACTTGGCAAGATATGATACTAGCCAGACTAAACATAAGCAGTAATTTTTTCATTGATTTTTGGGTTTAAAAGCGCTACTATCCTCTAAATAAAAAGAAGTCGTCCTTCAGGTGTTCTATTTTATCGTCTTTATTGGTGATAATATACGCTAAGGCAGTTTGAGTAAAACTAAGCCCCTTTTGTGTAAGGGTGATAACGTTGTCTGTGATGGTTATCATATTGTTATCAAGGGCTAATTTTACAACGGTATTTGCTTTCACTTGTTGCCAATTAATGTGCTCTCGCAAATGATTGATATGCCGCTCCTTTGTTTCTTGATGATTGTTAAGGTGCAATAAAAAAGTAAGTAAAGAAACTTCTGTACGCTGCTGTTTTTGTCGATACATGACAGACAACACCCCCTTTTTAGGAGCAAAAAAATACACTAGCAAAAATACCACCGCAAGTATGGTAGTGATAGATCCTGCAATATTAGCGTCTAGCCAGTGCGCTAGCCAATAGCCTCCAATGGCTGCAAAAACTCCAAAACAGACAGACAGCCACACCATTTTTTTTAAATCTGAGGTAAGTAAATACGCGGTGGCAGCAGGAGCAATCATAAGGGCAACTACCAGTATGGCTCCTACGGCGTCAAAAGCTCCTACCACAGTAATAGAAGACACAGACATCAACCCGTAATGTAGGATAGCTGGGGAAAAACCAAGGGCAGAAGACAGACCAACATCAAATGTGCTTACTTTCAATTCTTTAAAAAACAAATACAATAGCACCAAGGTAATAAGTAAAATAACCCCCATCACCCAGCCTGCTTTTGGCCCAAGATCTGCTCCTAAGAGTAGAAATCTATCAAAGGGTGCAAAAGCCAATTCTCCAAGCAAGACGGCGTCTATATCTAGATGAATATCATTGGCATTTTTAGCAATTAATAAGACCCCAATACTAAAAAGGGCAGGAAAAACAAGACCAATAGCGGTATCTTCTTTTACAAGACCTGTTTTTTGGATACGCTCTACAAGTACCACTGTAATGATTCCAGTACCGGCAGCCAACATAATTAATATAGGAGAGTTAAGATCTTGAGTGATAAAAAATCCTAAAACAATTCCTGGCAAGATTGAGTGACTAATGGCATCACTAATTAAAGCCATTTTTCGCAACACCAGAAACACTCCTGGGATAGCACATGAGATTGCAACCAGACTCGCAATAAGTTGTATTTCTATTTGAGGATTACTCATGCTGAGGTTGTTGATTAAAAAGGTTTTGAGCCTCCTTAAAACCCTTTGAGGTAAGAGACCATTGTTGTTTGTTAAGGAGTATCCACTGGTTTTCTTCCATTTTACGCAATGATTTTTTAGTAAAACCTTGAAAATTATTCAATATTCTTATCGTATGAGGATGGTCAATGTTTTCATGGGTTTGGGCAATACCATACATAAACTGTAAGGTCTTTTTAAGCTTTAAATCACGCCTATTTTTTATGAGTCTTATTTGTTTAAACAGCAGCCCCCTGGTAGGAGAAAAAACAAAAGAAATCACTACAAACAAACTTGCTACCAGCACAATAACCGGCCCTGTAGATAGGTTGTTTTGTGTTGCGCTAATTGCAGTGCCAAACACACCAGAAAAACCACCTATAAGCGCGGCAAGAAAAACCATCATAGCCAAGCTGCTTGTCCATTGTCTTGCAGCGGCGGCGGGTGCTAGAAGCATTGCACTCATTAAAACAACCCCAACGGTTTGAAGCCCAATTACAATTGCCAGAACAATAAAAAAAGTAATTAAAATGTCTATAAACTTTGGGTTAAACCCAAGGGTTTTGGTGTAGTCTTGGTCAAAAAGTAGCAGTTTAAATTCTTTCCAAAACAACAGTACTACCAAAAGAGCGACACCTGTAACACCTATCATAAGCATAACATCACTCTCTACTAGGGTCGCCGCCTGGCCAAATAAATACTTATCTAGCCCTGCTTGATTTGCGTTGGGTTGTTTTTGTATGTAGGTAAGGAGCATCATGCCAAAACCAAAAAAGAGCGACAAAATGAGCCCTAAAGCGGTATCGCTTTTTAAGTGGGTTTTGGAGATCATTCCACGAATCCAAAAGGCGCCAACCAAACCACTCACTAGGGCTCCCAAAAGTAAAACATTGCTGTCTTTGCCACCAGTTATTAAAAATGCCAGGGCAATGCCAGGCAATGCCGCATGAGAAATAGCATCTCCCAACAAACTTTGTTTTCTTAAAACTGCAAAGCTCCCTAACATACCGCAGATAATACCCAATACAGCCGTTCCTAGGCTAATGTTGCGTAGGGTGTAGTCTGAAAATATTAGACTGAAATACTCGGTGATACTCATTGGGTTTATTTATTTACCGCTACTTTATAATTGATCCCGTAGGTTTTGGTTAGGTTGTCATCATTGAAAATATCTTTTACGGCTCCAGTGGCAATTTTCTTTACATTCAAAAAAGTAACCCAATCAAAATATTCTGGTACTGTTTGTAAATCATGATGAACAACCACTACCGTTTTCCCAGCTTTTCGGAGCTCTTTTAAGATATTAATAATGGCTATTTCTGTAGAGGCGTCTACTCCTTGAAAAGGCTCATCCATAAAATAAATTGATGCGTTTTGCACCAACGCTCTTGCCAAAAAAATACGCTGTTGTTGCCCCCCACTGAGTTGGCTTATTTGTCTGTTTTTAAAAGAGAGCATGTCTACTTTTTCTAGGGCTTCTAAAGCAGCTTTTTTCTCTCTTTGCCCGGGCCTTTTAATCCAACCTAAACTTCCATAGGTACCCATCATTACAACGTCTAATGCGGTGGTTGGAAAATCCCAATCTACACTTCCTTTTTGAGGCACGTAGGCAACTAGTTTTCGCTGTTTTGTATAAGGTTTTCCATAGATAGCCACACTACCTGCAATGGGATCTATGATGCCTAAAATTGCTTTTATTAGGGTAGATTTTCCTGCACCATTGGGCCCCACAATAGCCATTAAGACTCCCTGTGGTATCACCAAATCTATATCCCATAAAACGGGCTTGTAATTATAGGCTACCGTTAAATCATCTACTTGTATGGCAATTTTTTGTTTCATTTGTTATTGTAAGGCGTTAACAATAGTCTTTACATTATAAAAAAACATTCCTGCATAGGTTCCTTCTAAAGAACCGGCGTCTCCAAGAGCATCGCTATACAAAGAGCCCCCAATAGAAACTTGATGGTCTTTTGATAGTACCGCAGCCTGTAATGCCTCTATGGTTCTTCTGGGCACGGAGCTTTCAATAAAAATAGCCTTCACTTTATTTGCTATAATGTAATCAGATAATTTTTGTACGTCTTGAACACCAGCCTCGGTAGCGGTAGAGAGCCCTTGAAGCCCAACTACTTTAAAACCGTAAGCCTTCCCAAAATAATTAAACGCATCATGAGCCGTAACTAAAATTCTCTTATCTGGCGCAAGGGTAGCAATTGCGTCTACAACCCTTGTTTGTAACTGATCTAATTCTTGCTGAAATGCTAGATTATTTGACCTATAGCGCTTTGCGTTTTTTGGGTCTTTATTTGATAAAACAGCAGTTACTTTGTTTGAAAACTCTTTAAAGTATTGAATATTAAACCACACATGAGGATCATAATTAGAGGCAAAATAATCTGACCCAATCAAGCCGTCTTTTGCTAAAAATTCTCCCAGAGCCACTGTTGTTTTTTGAGCTTCCATTTTTTCAAAAATAGACACCAGTTTTCCTTCCAGATGCAGGCCGTTATAAAAAATTACATCTGCGTTAAATAGTTTTGAAACATCTCCCTCACTTGCTTTATATAGATGTGGGTCTACTCCTGCTCCCATTAATCCTTGTAGATTGATAAAATCACCGCCTATGTTTTTTACAAGGTCGGTCAGCATCGTTGTGGTCACCACAACATTGAGCTTCCCGTTGTCTACTTTATTATTTTTACACCCCAAAACAGTGGTTACAACAAGTATGACAATACTTTTTCTAATCATTTTAATTTGTTTGAACATATAAATTCTCTGCAATTTGCTTGGATATAAAAAACTGATCTCTTCCTACTTGAATCACCATAGAGCCATCAAAAAACTCTTTACCCAAGACATTTATTTTAGTACCAATACTTATTTTCTTTTTGTCTAAATATTGTAAATACTCTGCACTGGATTCTTTAACACCTACACAAACACCATATTGGCTTTTATTTAATTGGGAAAGCAACTTTTTTTCTGTTTTCATGAAATTTCCATGCTCGTCTGGAATAGGATCACCGTGGGGATCAAATGCCGGACTACCCAAAAACGCATCTAATCTTTTGATAAGTTCATTGGAATGAATGTGCTCTAATTGTTCTGCAATTTCATGAACCTCATCCCAGTGAAAACCAAGTTTGTCTACAAGAAAGACCTCCCACAAACGATGTTTTCTTACAATTCTAGTAGCTATTTTCTTCCCTTTTTCTGTAAGCTTAGAGCCTTTGTATTTAACATATGAGAGCACCTTCTTATCGGCCAGCTTTTGCACCATATCTGTAGCAGAAGATGCTTTTGTGTCCATACTTTCTGCAATGGCATTTGTACTTACAGCGCCACTTTTAGTTTGCTGTAAATGAAAAATAGCTTTGATGTAATTTTCTTCTGCTAATGAATACATAAGACAAAGGTAAAATTATTTTTTTAATACACCTCAATTATTTTTTAGCCTTGACTAAAAAATAAGATCTTGCCTCCCAGCTCTTAAGCTACTGGTAGATTAAAAATCTCTCTCTTTTTGGAGGCGCTCATAAGATTCTTGAACCTCTCTAAACTTATGTTCTGCTCCTTTTTTATAGGCCTCATCCATGTCTATAAGTTTGTCTGGATGGTATTTTTTGACCATGGTGCGATAGGCTTTTTTTATTTCAGCCACGGTAGCTGTTTTATCTATTTCTAAGATTTTATAAGCCCTGTCAGGATTCTTAAAAAACATTGCTTTTATACTATGGAAATCTGCAGTCTGTATAGAGAGAAATCCTGCTATTTGGCTGATCATTTCAACCTCACTAGTTGTTACAGTTCCGTCAGCATTGGCGATACTAAACAAAAAATGTAAAATTTGCAATCTAGATTCATATCTGGTTTTTGCCCGCATAACACCGGCTATACCCTTGGCAGAGAGATCACTTTTTTTAACAACATCATTAAACACCTTAAAGGTAGCATTTGCTCTGTCTTTTCCGTAGGCCTGAACAAAATACTTACGCACAAAATCTAATTCACTTTGGCTTACCATACCATCTGCTTTTATAACCAATGAGGCTAAGGATAGTAAATTAATTTCAAAATCTGCAGGGTTTACCGTTTTACCGCGTTGTTGATCAAAAAGATCCCTAAAAACATCTCTCTGACCACTAGTGTTTGTTCTTTTGCTATTATACCGATCAATAAAAGATCCTAAAAAATAGCCTGCAATTGCTCCTGGAAATCTATAAATACTATACCCTACTACCGCGCCAAAAATGCTAAACATATATGCCAAATTAAATTACAAATATAAGTAAAGCAACACGCTAAATTGTTACATAATATGTAATTGAAATTCTTGAAGTGCCCAAAAGTTTAGCAAATTTTAACCAACTTATTGAGTATCTTTGTAGCTTGATAAACATTTAAATAGTAAAAAATTATGTACCCACCAGAATTAGTAAAACCTATGCGTGAAGAACTCACAAATATTGGGTTTACAGAATTACATACACAACAAAACGTTACAGAAGCATTAAGCAAAGAAGGAACTACCCTTGTGGTTGTAAACTCAGTTTGTGGTTGTGCTGCTGCAAATGCTCGTCCAGGAGCCCGCATGTCTTTACAAAATGACAGCAAACCAGATCACCTTGTAACTGTATTTGCAGGAGTTGATCGTGATGCAGTAGACGCTGCGCGCGCACAAATGATTCCCTTTCCTCCAAGTTCACCCTCTATGGCATTATTTAAAAATGGGGAACTTGTGCACATGTTAGAGCGTCATCACATCGAGGGGCGTCCCGCAGATATGATTGCAGAAAACTTAAAAGGGGCTTATAACGAGCATTGTTAATTTATAAAAATACCCTATTAAAAATTCCGTTCTCTATTTTAAGGTGATCGGAATTTTTTATTTTTATACCTTCATCCAAATTATAAAACCAACCTCTTTTGTTAAAAATCATAAGCTATCCTGTTAGTTTTTTATTTTACCTATGCTTTACCTGCGCTTTACTGGTATTTCATTTAGGGCAATGGATAGGGTTTAACTTTTTTGGGTACAAGGGTCATAAAAAAGCGGTAGATGCTTTAAATTGGACCCTACTTAAAGTCTTACATATTCTTGGCACTCGCTTTAGTTTTACTATAGAAGATAAAATTCCAGATAATGTTCCTTTAATCATTGTTTGCAATCATCAAACCACCTGGGATATCCCCTCTATTATTTGGCATCTAAGAAAAATACATCCTGCTTTTATTGCAAAAAAAGAATTAGGCAAAGGTATTCCGTCTATTTCATATAATCTTACCCATGGAGCTTCGGTTTTAATAAACAGAAGAAAGCCACTCGAGGCTACCCAGCAAATTATCAAAATTGGCCAGTATGCTGCCAAAAACAATAGAAGTGTTGTCATTTTCCCAGAGGGCACTAGAAGTAAAGACGGCTTACCAAAACCCTTTAAAGAAAGAGGACTTAAAACACTTTTTGAACAAATGCCGGGGGGATATGTGTTGCCAATTACAGTAAATAATTCATGGAAACTGCAGCAATACGGATTTTTCCCAATGGGCTTAGGAGTACACTTAAAACACCATGTGCATCCTGCAATAAAAATTTCTGATCACACACACCAGGAGCTTATAGCTGTTACAGAGCAAATTGTTACAAAAAGCATAAGCGCCACTTAACTCTTAGTTTACAAAGCGGTCTATAGTGACCTTTGTTTGCAAATCCTTCATAGCGATCACCTTTGTGATTTTGGTCTGGGTGGGTAAGCCGTAATCTTTAAATATCGTGTATTTCAAATACGTTGGGTTTTTAGGTCTCTCATTTGATAAAAACTCCATATTAACAATCCAAGATCCTGGCTGAGCATCGTCAATGATGTGTTCTTTAATGGCATATCCTTGAGAAACCTCATCTTGTAGTAACGTTTTAGATTCAAACCGTGTGTGGGTCCAGTTAAAAAATTTTCGCTCAGGACTCACAAATTGGATATCAAAATCTACGTCTGGTTGTGTCCATTCAAATACCATTCTTATATCCTTTTTAAAGTTTAAAGCCAAAAGCTCGTTAGGAACCTTTTGGTAAGAAACTTTAGTTTTATGCAAGGCAAGTAAATTTCTAAGCTCATTATAAGCCAGTTCTTGTATGGCGGTAGTATCTACATTTGGTATGGTATTGTACACGATTTGATACAAAAGAGTAAAGGCAAGCTCGTAATCACCATTAGTTTGATAGGCTAGGGCTAAATCTCTATATCCCTGGGCGCTCTCGGGCCTTAAGGCCAATATGCGGGTATAAACATTTATTACTTTTTTATAGTCTCCACGCTCCTCTAACTTAAAGGCATACGCTTTTAGTGCCTTTGCATTGTTTGGAGCAATTCTGGCAATGGTAGATAGTATTTTAAAAGAGTAGTCTTTGTCCCATTTTAGAAAATAATCAGAAGATTCTATGTAAAAAGGAATCGTGGTTGTTTGTTTTTCTTGTTTTTTGAAAATTGCTTTAGCTTGTTCAAATGTTGTAGCTTTTTGAAGTTCAAGAAGCTTATCAGAAGTTGTATTTAAACTTTCTAATAGTGGAGTGATTTGGGTATACTCATTCCCTTTGACCTGCAATGACTCAATTTTTTCTTTTGTTGTTAACTGGTTTCCCTTACCAAGCTTTGTCTCAATAAAAATAATCCCCCCAGAACCAAGTTGACCATAACGCAAGGTAGCCGTTAGCCCTTTGAGTAACTTTATAGACGAAATTTCACTAGGACTAATGCTATTTAAGATACTTTGGTCAAAAAGAGCACCATCAAGAACTACACTTGGAGGTTGTGAAGTGATGGTTATATTTCTAGTAAAAAGTATGGATTGATTGTACCCTGGAAGCCCAAATATTTGAACTCCAGGCATCTTTCTTAAAATATCAAATACGGTTATGTCTGTGTCTTTAATATCCGCCTCAGTAATTTCTCGCCCAGAACTATATCCTAAAGATTTTTTGTTTTTTCTCCCAAAAGGAGTTTCTTCGTATTTGTCTTTTGATTTTGATTTTCCCTTAATTACCACCTCATCCAACAATTGGCCGTCATACTCTAATACAATTGTCATTGGGGCGCCTCTTTTAATAGTGACCTCCTGATACTCCATTGCAAATGAAGCAACTTCTATAACCGTATCATCTTGTGTAGCGGTAATACTGAATTCTCCCTTTTGATTGGTTACCGTCTCATTAAATGTGTTTTTTATTGTGATCAAAGCACCTTGGATAGGGCCGTCTACATTTTTAACAACACCCGTAATCACTTCTTTTTGCTGTGCCATAAGCACAGAGACACTCAAAAGAAGACATAACTGAACAAGCAATCTTGTACCTGAGATTAAAACACTTTTCATAAATTTGGTTTAGTTTGATTTTACGGTAAATTACCGACATTTACTTTTAGACGACAAAAAGACCAATTTGTTTCAATTTTAAGCGTCTATTTTATGCCAAAAATTATTAATCACATATCATGCCTAAAAACAGCAGTCGCTTTACCTTTTTAATCGAAAACACAATCGCATTTGTAAAACAAGAGCTACACAATGCCGAAGGCGGCCATGACTGGTTTCATGTACAGCGAGTTTACAAAAATGCACTTTTGATTTCAGAAAATGAAAATGTAAACAAAACCATCGTGGCCCTAGGAGCTTTGTTGCATGATATTGCAGACAGCAAATTCCATAATGGGGATGAATCTATAGGGCCTAAAAAAGCAGCAGCATTTTTACAAACTCAAGAATTATCTCAAGATACAATCACGCAGGTTGTAAAAATAATTGAACATGTTTCTTTCAAAGGAGGTTATACTCTTAAAACATTTCACTCTAAGGAACTTGAGGTAATACAAGATGCAGATAGATTAGACGCAATAGGAGCCATAGGTATTGCCCGTACCTTTAACTACGGCGGGTTTAAAAACAGAGCTATTTATGATCCATCTGTAAAACCAAAACTAGAGATGACACCCAAGGAGTATAAAGCCTCTGATGCCCCCACTATAAATCATTTTTATGAAAAATTATTGCTTCTAAAAGATAAAATGAATACCCCTTGGGGCAAAAAAATTGCCCAAGAGCGCCATGTGTTTATGGAAAAATTTCTAGAACAGTTCTATCAAGAATGGGATGGTAAAAAATAATTTTATAGCATTAGTTTCCTGGAAAAACAGGTTTTCTTTTTCCTAAAAATGCTTGGGTTCCTTCCTTAAAATCGGCGGTACCAAAACACATACCAAATTCTGATATTTCTGTCTCAAAGCCATTCTTTCCATCCATAAAACCTGCATTTACAGCACTAATTGCCGCGGCAATTGCCACTGTGGAGTTTCGAGCAATTTTACAGGCTATTTTGTTGGCAAGAGAGAGTAGCGCTTCTGGAGTTGTGACGTGATTTACCAGGCCAAACTCATAGGCCTTGGCTGCATCTATCATTCCCGCCGTCATGATGAGTTCCATGGCGCGCCCTTTCCCTATTAATTGAGGGAGTCTTTGTGTGCCCCCATAACCAGGAATAACTCCTAAAGATACCTCAGGAAGACCCATCTTTGCTGTATCGCTTGCTATCCTAAGGTGAGCAGCCATTGCAAGCTCCAAGCCACCTCCTAGTGCAAATCCATTTACAGCGGCAATTACTGGGGTATGTAAATTTGCAACAAAATCAAATAACAATGCTTGTCCTTGGGCGGCTAGTTCTGCTCCCTGTGCCACAGAAAAATCAGCAAACTCACTAATGTCTGCCCCAGCTACAAAAGCTTTATTTCCACTTCCAGTTACGATAATTACTTTGGTTTGAGTATCTGTATCAGCTTGTTGAAAAGCAGTATGTAATTCTTCAATGGTCTGACTATTTAACGCATTTAATTTTGAAGGTCTATTAATGGTAATGGTGGTAATACCATTTAGGCTTTGGGATAAAATGTTGGTGTAATTCATAATTTTCGGTGGTATAAAATAGTGTTGTAAAAATACTACAATTGATTAGGGTAAGACCGGTATTGACACTTTAAAAATAGTGTTTTTATCTTTTGAGCGTAGCAATGATATACTGCCTCCATAGGCCTCCACAATACTCTTGACCATTGCCAGTCCTAGGCCCATACCACTGTTTTTTGTGGTAAACTTAGGCTCAAAAACTTTGTCTTCATTATCTTTAGATATGCCAATTCCATTATCTTCAACAGTAATAACAGCAGCGCCATCTTCCATAAAAACACAAACATCAATTCTTGGGTTTTTTTGGCTTGATTGTTTCAGGGCCTGGGTGCTATTTTTAACTAAATTAGTGATCACTCGGATGAGCTGAGAACGATCAAATTTGGCAATAATTTGCTCTTGTCGGGGAGTAAAGTGGATATATTCTTCATTAAAAATATCAAGGGCCAACTTGGTGATTTTTACAATATTTAAAGTCTCGTCTTTCTGGGCAGGCATTTGAGCGTAGTTTGAAAACGCAGAGGCAATAGCGCTCATGGTATCAATTTGCTCTATAAGGGTGTTGCTGTACTCCTTTATCTTTTCAACAATGTCTGGTGACTTGGCATCAAATTTTCTCTGGAAACTCTGCACTGTGAGCCTCATTGGAGTTAAGGGGTTTTTAATCTCGTGAGCCACTTGCTTTGCCATTTCTCGCCAGGCTGCTTCCCGTTCGCTGGCCGCTAATTGAGCAGCACTAACCTCTAATTCATCAATCATACCATTATATGCTTTGACTAAATTTGTGATTTCTGCAGTGGTGTTTTGTGAAACATCAATTCGCTTGTTGCGTTTGTTTAATCTGGTGTCAATTATTTTTTGAGAAATACTATTGAGTGATTTTGTAATATATTTTGATAAAAAGTATGCCAGAGCAATTGCAATGCCTAGCATCAGTAAATAAGCAATAGCCAATCTAGCGAGGCTTTCTTTTAATTCGTCTTTTATAAACCCATCTTCTTCTATGTAAGACAAATTTAAAATCGCCAATGGCGCTGAGTTATTATCTGTAATAAAACTGTAAGAGGATTGATAGTTTTGATCTGCTGCTTTAAACTCTTCAATGAATGTTTTTTCAGAGGAGGCAAGCAAAGCCTCTAGCACGTAGGGTTCCAAATTTTTGCCTGTAGTGTCTTTCCCGATAGAGGTTTTAGATTTTTTAAGTAAGCCTCCGTTCAAGTCATAGAAGCTTAGCTCTAAGTTATGGATGCGATTAATTTCATAAATCTCATCTTTAAAAATAAGAGCAATGTACTTTGTTTGTAATGGGTAAGAAGCACCATTAAGCACATAGTTAATGTGCTTTTTTATGTTTTGCTGTTTGCGCTCTAGCCTATCATGGTGGTAATCTTCTGCCTCCTCGCGGTATTGATATACTGTTACAGCGGCAATTAAAATAGAGGCCAGAATCACCAATAGTAGCATGGATAAAAAGATTCTATTTCTCAGAGATTGTGTGTAAAACTTCAATAGTGTAGACTTTGTAATGTTACCGAAAGATAACAATAATTAGACCGCTTTTATAAAAGGGAGATATAATTATAGGCTCACTTTTTTGAAAACAAAAGCCTTATCGCTCTCTTATGCGCTTATATAATTTAAAACCAAGCATTAGTAATATGGCAAAAACAATAATGCCAATCGTACCATAGATCCAACTCACGGCATTTTTCAATATCACTAAAAACACAATGGCAAAGAGAATAATCGTAGCTCCTTCATTAAAAATTCGCATAAAATTTCCAGAGTACTTTACCACATCTTTTTGTAGATCTTTAAAGATGAGATGGCACTTTATGTGATAACAAATAAGCGCTACCACAAAACCGAGCTTGACTTGCATCCAGGGTTCTTCAATGTAAAAAGGACGCAGTGCCAAAAGCCAAATAGCAAACCCTACAGCCAAAAATAGAGAGGGCCAAGTAATAATATACCATAACCGCTTTGCCATGATCTTGAGCTGATCTGCTAAAATCTCTTTAGCAGGAGAAGCTTTGTGCTGGGCCTCTATTTGATAAACAAATAAGCGAACAATATAAAAAAGCCCTGCAAACCAAGTGATGACAAAAATTAAGTGTAAGGATTTTATATAATTATATTCCATGGTTGTAAAACTACTACTGATCTATAAATAAATAATCAAGTTGCTTGCTGTTAAATGCCGCATTAAAGCTTTTTATTTCCCCAGAGACAAGAACATCAAATTTTGTTAGTTCTTTATCTATGGCAGCCGTTAATTCATTTTTAACAGCAATATCTTGGCTTGTGGGTGGAAAATCATCCATGCTCACCAAACTATTTAAGTGGGCTAGTTTATTGGTAAGTCTTATAGGAAAATTTAAAGGGTCTTGACCACTTCTATTTTTGGTTTGATACAAAGCTTTCTCAATAGCGCTAAACTGCTCACTGAGGGTGTCTGCCTTTTTAACCAAATCTTTAATTGCTTCCTCCTCCTTGTATTGAGATTTAAAGGCTTTTAATTGGGAGTTGATGGCTCGTATTTTTTCAATGGAGGTGTGGGCTTTATCTATGGTGGTATTCACATCGGTTATAAAATCAAACTGTCTTTGCATGCCTGCTATATCAGTTTCTGCGTTTTTATCTGCCAGGATCCTAAAGACCCTAGATTGTGCTGGCATATCTTCTACTTCCAACACTACTTTGTAGGCTCCAGGTACAGCCTGAGGGGCACTAGTGCTTGCCCACCATAAAATCATTCCCGCAAGGCGCTTTGCTCCTTTGCCGCGCATATTCCAGATATGATAGTTAGCTCCATCAGAAACACTAAGAGCGTCAATGTTTTTGGTTTTATCTGGACGGGTGCTAAACTTTTTAATAGTATCATTTGCCATTGACAAATAACTCAAGGTTACTTTTTTTTCTTCACTATCTGCAAGATTAAAATAGGTCATCACACCGTTTGGATGGTTAGCACCCTCTGTCAAAGAACCAGATCTTGAGCCTCCTCCCATTCTATAAGTATCTTTGGGTGCAAATAAATAAGTAGCGCTTTTTTTTGCCTGCTCTAATTGATACAGCACACTTAAATCATCTATAATCCACAAGCTTCTTCCTTGGGTAGCCACTATTAAATTTCCATCTTTGATAGTTATATCTGTGATTGGAACAATGGGTAGATTGAGCTGGAATTGTTGCCAAGAGTCACCATCATTAAAAGAGACATACATGCCTGTTTCTGTACCTGCGTATAATAATCCCTTTTGGTTTGGATCTTCTCTTACCACCCTTGTAAAGTGTTCTTTATTGATTCCTTTTGTGATTTTTTCCCAAGTTGCCCCGTAATCTGTGGTTTTGTATAAGTAGGGGCTAAAATCTCCTGTCTTGTATTTGGTTCCTGCCACATAGCAGGTTCCAGGGTCAAAAACAGAAGGTTCAATACTGTTTATCATCATCCACTCTGGCATGCCTTTAGGGGTAACATTGCTCCAGTTTTCTCCTCCATCTTTAGAAACATGTATAAGCCCATCATCACTTCCAGTCCACAGCAAGCCTTCTTTTAGGGGGCTCTCAGCTGCAGCAAAAATCGTACAGTAATATTCTACAGAGGTGTTGTCTTGGGTAATGGGCCCTCCAGAAGATTTTTGTTTCTCTGGATCGTTTCTAGTTAAATCTGGACTAAGTAATTCCCAACTTTCTCCCTGGTTGGTCGAGGCATGCAAATGGTTTGAGGCGGTGTATAGTTTCTTTGGGTTGTGAGGAGAAAAGAAAATAGGAAAGTTCCATTGAAATCGATACTTCATGTCCTCAACACCATGCCCCATAGGGTTATCTGGCCAAACACTAATGCTACGTACCGTATTTTTTTGATGGTTATACCGCGTTAAAAAGCCATCATAACTTCCGCCGTAAACAATGTCATTGTTTAAAGGATCAACCGCAATATGAGCGCTTTCTCCACCTGCGGTAGCCTCCCAATTATCTTCTCCAATACTTCGAGACTCTGTGCGGTGAGAAATGCGGATGGTGCTATTGTCTTGCTGTGCCGCATATATCCTGTACGGAAATGCATTGTCTGTGGTAACCCTATAAAACTGTGAAGTGGGCTGGTTGTAATACGTACTCCAAGTTTGGGCCCCATCATAGGTTATTTGTGCCCCACCATCATCCCCAATAATCATTCTGTTAGGATCTTCTGGGGCAATCCATAAATCATGGTGGTCTCCATGAGGGGCGTTATAGGTGCTATAGGTTTTTCCTCCATCTGTGCTTTTGTGGTACCGTACATTTAAAACATACATCACATCTTGGTCTTTAGGATCTGCATAGATACGGGTATAATACCAAGCTCGTTGGCGCAATTTGCGCTCGTCGTTAATTTTTTTCCAAGACTCTCCGCCATCATCACTTCTATAAACGCCGCCTTGTTTCTCATTTTCAACAATAGCCCAAACACGCTGGCTATTTGCGGGAGATACCGTTACACCAATTATTCCCAGGGTGCCTATTGCAAATCCTTGGTGAGTTGAAATTTCTTTCCAAGTCTCACCGCTATCCTCACTTTTCCAAAGAGCAGAACCATCACCACCACTACTAAGACTGTAAGGTGTCCGCCTTACATTCCAGGTAGAGGCGTATAAAATTCTTGGGTTGTTAGGGTCCATAATAAGATCAACAACACCTGCGTTTTTATTTGCAAACAACGTTTTACGCCAAGTGGTGCCGCCATCTGTACTTTTATAAACACCACGCTCTTGTGTTGGTTTGTAGATATTTCCCATAACAGCTGCATAGACTGTATTGTAATCTGTGGGGTGTACTACTATTCTTGGCACATGACGGGAATCTTTTAGACCTGCTTGGGTCCAAGTTTTCCCCGCATTCTCTGACTTCCAAATACCATATCCAGAAGACACATTACCGCGTACAGTCTTCTCACCACCACCCACATAAATTACATTGGCATCACTTTGGGCCACTTCTATAGCGCCAATAGAGCCGCCAAAAAAGCCGTCGCTTATATTTTTCCAGCTTCTTCCTCCGTTTTTTGTTTCCCAAACACCACCACCTGCGGCGCCAAAATAGTATAAATTTGGTTTGCCAGGTACGCCTGTTACGGCGGCACTTCTACCGCCTCTAAAAGGGCCAACAAGTCTGTACTCTAAAGCGTCATAAAGTGCTTGGTCATACTCTTGAGCTACCAAGGGTTGATGGTGGAGGCTAAAAAAAGAAACTGCAATAAGCAGTAAAGATGTTTTAATTGCTTTCATAACTTGTTTTTTGGAAATTAAAGATACCTAAAAAAACTATGTTTATGATAAATCTTGTTTGATTGCGCGCCTTAAAAAATAGCCTGTTACTAGTGTTGAACAAACATCTGCTAAAGGGAATGAAGCCCAAACCCCCCAAACACCAAAATAGGTGGGCAGTATTAAAATTAGCGGAATTAAGAAAAACCCTTGTTTTGTTAAACTCAGTAATAAGGCAGGAACAACCTTCCCTATGGCTTGAAAATAAGAGCATCCTATGAGTTGTATTACAATAACGGGGGTAGCTGCAAATACCCAACGCAAAGCATTAGGAGTTTTTTCTAAAAGTAGCGCATTGTTGGCCATTGCAGCGGGCTGTGTTGCCGTATCGCTTAAAAAAACACCCACAAAAGATTCTGCAAAGAGCATGATAAGAATAAAGATAAAAACTGCTAAAACACCTGAATATTTGATAGAGATGTTAATGGCTTGTCGCACCCTTTGTAATTTTTTGGCTCCATAATTATATCCTGCAATTGGCATAAACCCTTGGTTAACTCCAATAACAGGAAACAGTGCAAACATAAGGGCCCTGCTTATAATCCCATAGCTTGCAACATCAATGGCATCTCCTACTCGTATAAGCACGTTGTTTAGTAAAACCGTAAGTATTGCAATCACCCCTTGTCTGGCTAGGGTCACAAAACTAAGACCACTAATTTCTTTTACAATTGCATGGTCTAACAAAAAACTTTCTGGGCGAAGACGCAGCTCACTTTTAAATATAAAAAACCATAAAATAAAACTAAAGCAAATAGCATAACTAATAAAAGTAGCCCAGGCAGCCCCTTCCATGCCCATGCCCAAAACATTGATCAACAGATAATCCATGCAAATATTTCCTACAGAAGGAAGCATCATGGCATACATAGCAAACTTGGGTTTGCCCTGGGCACGTATCACACTGTTGCCCATCATGCACATGGCTAGCATTACAATGCCGTACAACACAATCCTGTAATAAGTTAATGCCAGGTCTCTAAAGCGATCGTCTGCGCCGAAAAAATTTATTAACGTATCTTGAAAAATAAGCCCTACAATGGCTAGAATTCCTGAGGATAAAAAAGTTAAGGTGCTCATGTTTCCAAACACACCAAGGGATTTTGTGGTTTGATTTGCCCCAAGTGCTCGAGACAAAACAGAGCTACCTCCTATACCAATAGCAAGGCCAAGCGCAGCAATAAAGAAAGTGATTGGAATAACCACCGTTAAAGCAGAGATGGCCAAAGGGCCAATCCAGCGACCTACAAAAATGGTGTCTACAATCATGTTTAAAGACATGACTAAAATACCAATTGAGGCAGGAACCGCTTGTTTTACAAGCAAACTACCAATGGGTTGTAATCCTAATAAGTCCGAATTTTTCTTCAAGGAGTTGTGTTTCTCTTTACAGTAGATTTATGAGCCTGTAGCATTTATCTCAGCAGTTTGCCAGGTCTCTATCCAACTGGCTAGTAATTGTGCAAAAGAGTCTCTGTCATTTAAACACGGTATGGTGTTAAATACTTTTCCGCCAACTTCATGAAAAATTTCTTCTCCCTCCATGGCTATTTCCTCTAGAGTCTCAAGACAATCACTCACAAAAGCCGGAGTAACTACTGCCATTTTTTTGAGGCCTTCTTTACCCATCCTTTCAATAGTTCTGTCTGTGTAGGGTTGCAACCATGGGTCAAAACCTAATCGAGACTGGAAAGTAGTAGAATAGGTACCGCGTTCTAGTTTTAAGTATTTTGCAACATTAACCGTTGTGATTTCACATTGATGTCTGTAACAAAACTCATGTTGTTTTGAACCTTTTTTAAAGCAACACTTGCCATCCATTTTACAAGCTCCGCTTGTGATATCACTTTTTCTGATGTGCCGCTCTGGAACACCGTGATAGCTAAACAATAAATGCTCGTAATCTATGTCTTTAAGTTTTTCTCCAATACTCTCTGCCAACACCTTGATATAATCTTCTTTGTGGTAAAAAGCTGGCGTGGGTGTTATGGTAAGGCTAGGGAAATGTTCTGCTACCAGCTCCTCTATTTTTACATCAATGGTCTCTGTGGTGGCCATCGCAAATTGAGGATATAGTGGTATGGTTTTTATTTCTGTACATCCTTTATCTACAAGTTCTTGTAACCCTTTTGTTAGGGTCATTGATCCGTAACGCATAGCAAGGGCAACGGGGACAGAAACCTTTTCTTGGACCTTTTTTTGTAAGCGCTCAGACAGTACAATGAGCGGAGAGCCTTCTTCCCACCAAATTTTTGCATACGCCTTGGCAGACTTTTTAGGGCGTGTGTTTAACACAATACCTTTTACAAGTAATGTTCTAGCCCATTTTGGCACATCAATAACGCGCTCATCCATCAAGAACTCGCCCAAATATTTTTTTACGTCTTTAGGGTCTGTACTATCTGGTGACCCCAAGTTTACTAAAAGAACTCCTTTCATAATTTTTTAAATAACTTCTCTAGACTATAGCATGAAATTGTTTTGATATGCTAAAAAAGTAGAGAGAAAACTGCTACAAACATCTACTTGAATAACTAGTAACAAAAATACCTTTTAAATATGTGTTCTTGTATTTAGCCATGATAGATTAACATCATATTAAGAAAATAGGTGCCGACATTTTATGGCTTATGCCCCCTGAGCGACAATAAATTTCTTAGGGGTTGTGCCAAATTTTTTCTTGAATGCGGCAATAAAATGGCTTGCGGTTGAGTAGCCTACTTTAAGGCCAACCTCATTTACATTATGAGATCCCGACACCAGTAATTGACGTGCAACTTCCATCTTGTAATCAAACAGAAAGGCAAATACAGGGTCTCCATAGATTTGTTTAAAGCCTTCTTTTAATTTATTAATTGGGAGTTGTATTTCTTCTGCTAGCTGCTGAAGGGTAGGAGGTTCTGCCATTCGGGAAATGATAATTTGTTTGGCTTTTTTTATTTTAACAACATTCAGCTCATCTGCCAAAAAGGGACACTGTTCAACATCTACATCTTCCTCTCTGTTAAAATAAAGGCTCAACAGCTCGTAGGCTTTTCCTTTAAAATAAAGAGGTTTAATTGAGCTGTGTAGGTTGTAGTTCATGAGCTGGTTAAGCACAATGGCCATCGAAGGTGAAATTTGAGCATCTTTATAATATTTTCTGTCTTTGTTTTCTCCGCTTAGAAATGGAATATAGTTTGTTTCATTAGAAAATAGTGTGTGAAATTTTTTAATAGGTAGCAAGACCGAAATTACCCAAGAATTTGGAGCTACCATAACCTCAATTGGTAAATCTCTTTGAGGATTGTACAAAAGCAATGAGCCACTCTCTTGTATGGGCAACCTATAATTTCCGTTATTAAAACCAAAAGATCCTGAGCCTTTCACGCAAAAATGAAATTGAATGAAATCTGCATTTACATCTCTTTTAAATAGCTGATTTTCAGATGTTTCGTTGTTAAACTTTAAAATATGAAAACCAAGTTCAATCATGGTTTCTTTATAAATACCTTGAGCGATACTTTTTGATACGTTTGAGATGTCTTGTGTCTTCATTTTATTTAGAATTAATATAAATAACAAACAGCCGTTATTTTGTAATGATAGCAATATAGTGACTTACAGCGGTTTTTTATAGAATAACATTAAAAAATAACGGGTATCGATATTAATGATCCCTCTTGCGTTGTTTTTTGATTGCAAATGCCTCTATTTTTGCCTAGCATACTCTCTTTTTATTACAGGAGTAATTTGTGGTCTATGAAAAACAACGCTAAAAGCCCATATGAGGCATCTTCAAAGGGTACATTCTTTGCCATTGGCCTTAATTACAAAAAGGCTGATGCAGAAGTAAGAGGACGTTTTAGTGTTTCAGAAAATGTTCAAAAAGATATTTTAATTGCCAGCAAACAATCTGCAATAAAATCACTCACTCTTATTTCAACGTGTAACAGAACAGAACTTTATGGGTTTGCCCAAAAGGCTAAAGATTTAGTTACATTACTGTGTGAACACACCACTGGAAGTGTTTCTGAGTTTGAAAAAGTAGCCTATGTGCACCAAGATCAACAGGCGGTATCACACCTATTTAAAGTAGGTACTGGTCTTGATAGTCAAATCTTAGGTGATTTTGAAATTATTAGCCAACTTCGTAAAAGCCTGAGCCGCTCAAAAAAAATGGGAATGTTAAACCCATATATGGAACGGCTTGGAAATGCTGTAATACAAGCAAGTAAGCGGATTAAAAATGAAACTGAAATTTCTACCGGTGCAACCTCTGTTAGTTTTGCTGCGGTGCAATACATAATGGCAAGAGTGCCGTATGTTTGCGAAAAAAATATCCTTCTTTTTGGGATTGGAAAAATTGGTCGTAATACTTGTGAAAATCTTATAAAACATACAAAAAATGATCATATAACCCTTATCAATAGAACTAAGACTAAGGCAGAGGCAATGGCTGGAAAATTTAATCTAGTTGTGAAAGATTATGCTAATATTCAAAGTGAAATTGCTAAAAGCGATATTATGATTGTAGCAACAGGAGCACAGCAACCCACCATAAGTAAAGAGCTGTTGTATTTAAAAAAGCCCCTTTTAATTTTAGACTTATCAATTCCAAAAAATGTGGCCAATAACGTGACACAAAACCCTAATGTTACACTTGTACATTTAGACGAGCTTTCTAAGGTTACAGACGCAACCCTAGCCCACAGACAATCACAAATACCCTTAGCCCAAAACCTTATAAAAGAAGCTGAGCTAGAGTTTGATACTTGGGCGCAACACAGGAGTTTTGCCCCTACAATAAAAGCATTAAAAAACAAACTTGGTGAAATAAAGATTGGTGAAATTGACAACCAGCGTCGTAAACTTTCTGGTTTCAATCAAGAGCAGGCAGAAATTATAAGTGATAGAATTATCCAAAAAATTACCACTCAGGTTGCTAACCATTTAAAAAACAGCAGCAGTAACCCTAAGCAAACGGCAGGTTTAATTGAGCAAATATTTAAATTAAACCAGGAGCATCATGAATAAGGTTATCAAAATAGGCACCAGGGATAGCCAACTTGCCCTATGGCAGGCACACACTGTTCAAGACAAGTTACAGGCGTTGGGCTATAGCACAAAAATAGTTTCTGTAAAATCTGTAGGGGATCTAAATTTAGACACTCCTTTATACGAGTTAGGAGTTACAGGTGTTTTTACAAAAACACTAGATGTTGCCATGTTAAACAATACCGTTGATATCGCAGTGCACTCTTTTAAAGATGTACCAACCGCGCTCCCAAAAGGGATTGTTCAGGGAGCGGTATTAAACAGAGCCAGTACCCAAGATGTTTTAGTTACAAACCAAGCCATAGACCTCTCAAACCCTTGTACCATAGCAACGGGATCTTTAAGGCGCAAAGCACAGTGGCTCCACCGATATCCAAACCACACTGTGGTAAATTTAAGGGGTAATGTAAATACCCGTTTACAAAAACTACAAGACAACCCTTGGCAAGGGGCTATTTTTGCCAAAGCTGGCCTTGAGCGCATTAAGGTTTTACCCAAAAACTATACCGACCTACATTGGATGACCCCGGCTCCCGCGCAGGGAGCTATGGTTGTGGTTGGTTTGCAAAACGATCTTTTTTGTTTAAACGCAATTGAAAAGTTGAATCACGCCCCATCACAAATATGCACACAAATAGAGCGTGATTTTTTAAGAACTCTTGAAGGAGGATGTACTGCACCCATAGGCGCACTTGCAAAAATACAAGGGGATACTATACTATTTGAAGGGGAACTCTTTTCTCTAGATGGCAGTAAAAAAGTAGCAATAGAAAAAACTATTTTACCCCATCTAGCTTCCAAAGCAGGTGAGAAAATTGCAAAAGAGTTGCTGCAAAAAGGTGCAGATGTATTGCTTAAAGAGATTAAAAAGAACATGAAAGTATAGCTAAAAATGAAAAACATTTTATCTACTAAAAAACTAAACCCAGATCAAAGAGAGCTTTTATCTCAAAAAGGGTTGTGCGTAGTAGATTATGATGCCATTGCTATAGAATTTTTAAATTTTAAATTTCCTGGAGCAATAGATAATGCAATTTTTACTAGCCAACAAGCGGTACGTTCTCTAATAGCAAAAAATAAAGAAGATGTAGGTATAAAAAATTGTTTTTGTGTTGGCAATAAAACAAAAACCCTTTTAGAGGAAAATGGGCTAAAAGTGGTAGAAATTGGCCAAAATGCAACAGAATTGAGTCAAAAGATAGTAAAAAACTACAAAAACAAGGTTTTTTATTATTTCTGCGGAACCATCAGAAGAGAGGAGCTTCCAAATGCCCTAAAAAATGAAAAAACGACTCTTTTTGAGGTAAAAACATATAAAACAATGCTAAAAACAAAGAAATTTGACCAAAAATGGAGTGGAATCTTGTTTTTTAGCCCAAGTGGTGTTACAAGTTATATTTCAGAAAATAATCCCCAAACAAATGCCCATGCTTTTTGCATTGGACAAACAACAGCAACTAGCGCAAAAAAATATTTTAAAAGTGTTGTTGTAGCAAATTCAAATACAATTCAAAGCGTGTTGGAAAAAACCATAGCCATTTTATAAAACTACAGTATGATTAAAAATGATTTATTCTTAAGAGCTTTAAAAGGAGAGACAATCGATAGACCCCCCGTTTGGATGATGAGACAAGCGGGCCGTTATTTGCCGGAATTTATGGAAATTAAAGCAAAGTATGATTTTTTTACGCGCTGTCAAACTCCAGAACTTGCAAGTGAAATAACCGTGCAGCCCATTCGTAGATATGGTATGGATGCCGCAATATTATTTAGTGACATACTAGTGATTCCCCAGGCAATGAATATAGACGTTGAGATGAGGCCAGATGTTGGACCTTGGTTACCAAACCCCATAAGGTCTCAAAAAGATCTTGACAGGGTAGTGGTTCCAGATATTCATCAAAGCCTAGGGTATGTGATGGAGGCCATTAAAATGACCAAAGACAAACTCAACGATGAAATTCCACTGATTGGTTTTGCAGGGAGCCCTTGGACTATATTATGTTACTGCGTGCAAGGACAGGGAAGCAAAAATTTTGACAAAGCAAAACAGTTTTGTTTTACCCAGCCCGTTGCTGCTCATGAGCTTCTTCAAAAAATTACAGACACAACCATTGCTTATCTAAAAGAAAAAGTAAATGCAGGAGTAGATGCTGTTCAGGTTTTTGATAGTTGGGGTGGCATGCTATCTCCTGTTGATTATGGGGAATTTTCTTGGCAATACATCCAACAAATTATTGATGCTTTAAAAGACCATGCCCCTGTAATTGCTTTTGGAAAAGGGTGTTGGTTTGCCCTAGACACCATGGCAAAAAGTGGTGCCAGCGCACTGGGAATAGACTGGACATGTTCTGCTAAAAATGCACGAAAATTAACAGGCGGGAAGATTACCCTGCAGGGTAACTTTGATCCAACAAGGCTTTTTAGCCCTCCTAAGGAGATAAAAAAACAGGTAAAACAAATGATTGACGCCTTTGGAAAAGATAGATATATTGTAAATCTGGGCCACGGTATTTTACCCAATATCCCTGTAGAAAATGCAGCTGCATTTATTGAGGCGGTACAACAATACAAAGCAACTTAGTGAATATCTGGGGACGCATAACAAAATTACATTTAGGGCAGCTCACAAGGCTATCGCTTTTGTTTTTGTCACGTCCGCACTATATTATACCCACCATTAGGGCAACAAAGAAAACACTACTTATCTGTGATGCGCTTTATAAACAGACCCATCACAAAAGCAATAAAGCAAATGCATTTAGGCATGCTCTTTGGAATGTATTGATTTGTAGAAAAATAATGAAATATGCCAAAAACAAGCAAAAAAGTGTGTTTTGGGCTCAAAAAGTGGGTGATTTGTATGAAAAAGTCACTCAAAATGAAATTTTAGATCAAGAAATGGATTTACACAATAACACTATTGGAAGAATCTTTTTTTTGAACCATTTAGATCAAAAAGAGGCAAAAATTATTGATTTATTGCAAAAAATGAGTCAAAAAGCACAAAAAACAAAGAAAATTGAGCAAATGCACCAGCATAAAAATGAGTTGGTATATTTGACAGAGTAAAAAAGCACCTCATGGTACAAAATATCTTTAAAGGCATTAAGGCATACCCAAGCGCATTGGGGCTTATTGGTCGCTTGGGTTTGTGGAAATACTTTGCTATTCCTGTTTTAATAAGTTTTTTTACAGCAGTCTTAATACTATTATTTGCCTGGAGTCTAAGGGACCCTATTGCTGATATCATTGACCAAATTTGGGTATGGCAATGGGGCGCTGATTGGTTTCATAGCCTTGCAGAAATACTTGGGGGAGTGTTAATTATTGTTTTAGGCTTAATTGTATACAAACACATTGTAATGGCCTTAAGTGCTCCTTTTATGAGTCCTGTTTCTGAGGCAATAGAACGGCATTTTTTAGGTACCCAGCATATCCATAGAAAGACCAGTAACACTGCTCAATTATGGCGTGGTATACGGGTTAATGTCAGAAATTTAACCCTAGAAATTTTAATTACAATACCGCTACTAGTTTTAAGTCTGGTTCCGGGATTAAACATTATTACAACGGTAGTATTGTTTTTGGTCCAAGCCTACTATGCTGGTTTTGGTAATATGGATTACACACTTGAGCGCCATTATGGATATAAAGAAAGTGTGCAGTTTGTAAAAAGGCATAAAGGCGTTGCTATAGGTAATGGTATTATATTTACCATGATGCTTTTTATTCCTTTTATTGGGGTGCTACTTGTATTACCTTTATCTGTAACGGCTGCCACATCACAAACGATAGGATTTATTGAAAATAAAAAATGAAAGAACAATTTGTAGCTTATATAAAAGACCTTCAAAATACCATTACCTCAAAAATTGAGGCTATTGATTGTGGGGCTACTTTCAAACAAGACCTTTGGGAGCGGCCCCAGGGCGGAGGTGGGCGTACTAGAATTATTGAAAACGGAACCGTATTTGAAAAAGGAGGCGTAAACACAAGTGAAGTCTTTGGTGAATTGCCAAAAAGCATGCAAACATACTTTGGTGTAAAAGAGGCTAATTTTTTTGCCTGTGGCCTTAGTTTGGTATTACATCCTTTAAACCCTATGGTGCCAACGGTGCATGCTAATTGGCGTTATTTTGAAATGTATGACAAACAAGGTTCTTTAATAGATCAATGGTTTGGGGGAGGTCAAGATCTTACCCCGTATTATTTGTTTGAAGAAGATGCAATACATTTTCACAAAACATGCAAAGCTGCCTGTGATATTCACAATCCTTTATTTTATCCAAAATACAAAGCGCGTTGTGATGACTATTTTTATAACCCACACAGAGAAGAAGCAAGAGGGGTAGGAGGCTTATTTTTTGATTATTGTAAAAAATCTCCACAGATGCAAATCAAAGATTGGTTTAATTTTGTTACCCAAATTGGAAACAGCTTTCTTGATGCCTACACACCTATTGTTGAAAAAAGAAAAGAGTTGCCCTATAAACCAGCACACAAAGACTGGCAAGAAGTACGCCGAGGACGCTACGTAGAGTTTAATTTGGTACACGATAAAGGCACCCTCTTTGGTTTAAAAACCAATGGCCGCATAGAAAGTATTTTAATGAGCCTGCCGCCAAGGGTACAATGGCGCTATAACCACCAACCAGAACCGGGTAGCGAGGAAGAAAAATTAATTAAAGTGTTAAAAAACCCTGTTAACTGGGTTTAAAATTAACTTGGCATAAGATCATGTATCAAGTGCCGCAAGAGGTAAAAAAATGATGTTAAGAAGAAACAGAAGACTTAGAACAACCCAGGCCATTAGAAACCTAGTGAGAGAGACAAGTATTGCGCCAACAGATTTTATAGTTCCCGTATTTGTCGTTGAGGGGAAAGGGATAAAGCAAGAAATACCATCTATGCCAGATTACTACCGGTATTCTTTAGATCTATTGCGAAAAGAAATACTAGAGCTCTGGGTAATGGGGCTTACCAGTGTGCTGGTGTTTGTAAAAGTCTCTGAAAAACTTAAAGACAATAAAGGGACAGAGGCTTTAAATGCCCAAGGGCTGATGCAACGAGCCATTAAAACCATAAAAGATGTGTGTCCAGATATGATTGTAATGACAGATGTGGCATTAGACCCGTACTCAAAATATGGTCATGATGGTATTGTGGAGCAGGGTATTATCCAAAACGATGATACAAATAGTGTCTTGTCAGAAATGGCGCTAAGCCATGCACAAGCAGGAGCAGATATTGTTGCTCCCAGCGATATGATGGATGGGCGTATTTTAGATATCCGCTCTTTGCTTGAGCAAGAAGGATTTCACAGCACAGGTATTATGAGTTATAGCGCCAAATATGCTAGTGCATTTTACGGACCATTTAGAGACGCCCTTCAAAGCGCACCAGTGGATCTCAAAAACATTCCAAAAGACAAAAAAACCTACCAAATGGACCCTGCAAACAGGAAAGAGGCTATCAAAGAAACTCTTATGGATATTAAGGAAGGGGCAGATATAGTAATGGTAAAGCCAGGTATGTGCTATCTAGACATCGTAAGAGAGATAAGCAATACTGTTGATGTCCCAGTTGCGGTGTATCAAGTAAGTGGAGAATACGCTATGCTAAAAGCTGCGGCACAAAAAGGGTGGTTAGATCATAATGCAGTAATGATAGAGCAACTCTTGAGCATGAAAAGAGCGGGAGCTCACATGATTGCCAGCTATTTTGCTAAAGATGCTGTAACCATACTTTAATGCCCTGTTATTTTAGTATTTAAAAATAATAGCGTAATTTTAATGTCTACTCCCCGCTCACATTATCATGATAAAACGTATAAAACTAGAGCACATCCTATTTTTGGATATCGAAACTGTTCCTCAATTTGCTGATTACAACTCCCTAGAGAAACACACACAACTACTTTGGGAGGCTAAAACAAAATACCAAAGAAAAGAAAAATTCACGCCCGAAGAGTTCTACGACAGGGCCGGAATTTGGGCAGAGTTTGGTAAAATAATTTGTATTTCTGTGGGATACTTCAAAAAAGAACAAGACCCTAGAAATTTTAGAGTTACCAGCTTCCATGGACAAGAGGCTACTATTTTAAAAGACTTTAAAACCCTACTAGAAACCCATTTTAGCAAATCTAACCACCTGTTGTGCGCACACAACGGAAAAGAATTTGACTTCCCCTACATTGCGCGGCGCATGGTTATTCTTGGTATTGATTTGCCAGAAAAACTCAATTTGTTTGGCAAAAAACCCTGGGAGATCCCTCACCTAGACACCCTAGAATTATGGAAGTTTGGTGATTATAAAACCTTTACATCTCTTGATCTTATGGCTCACGTTTTAGGAATCCCATCTCCAAAAAATGATATCTCGGGGGATCAAGTAAGAGATGTGTTTTACAAAGAAAATAACATTTCCAGGATTGTTACCTACTGTGAAAAGGACACCGTCACAGTAGCGCAAATTATCTTGAAACTGAGAAATCAGGAGTTGTTAAGCCCCAGTGAAGTTTTAACGGTGTAGCTGTTATTAGCAAGTTTCTCAAAATTAAAATTGTGCGTTGTCTCCATCTGCGATTTCACTATCTTTGATGTAATGGCGACAAAAAAAATACTTGATGTATTAGGGTTAAACATTTCTTTTGGGAAAAACAAAAAGACAACTACCGTTGTTAAGGACATTAGCTTTTCATTGTATGAAAATGAGATTTTAGCCATTGTAGGAGAATCTGGAAGCGGGAAATCTGTCACGTCAAAGGCGATTATGGGCTTGCTCTCAGATAAAAACACCCATATAAAAGGCCATATAGTGTTTGACCAAACTTCCTTACTCTCCTTACACCCTAAGGCGTTTGCTGGGCTTCGAGGCAATGATATTGCCATGATTTTTCAAGAGCCAATGAGCGCTTTAAACCCTTCTTTAACCTGTGGTTTCCAGGTTGCTGAAATACTATTACAACACAATAAATTTAATGCCTCACAGGTAAAAAAAGAAGTACTTCAGCTTTTTGAAAAAGTGCAACTTCCAAGGCCCCAGGATATTTACACAAGTTACCCACACCAAATAAGTGGGGGGCAAATCCAGCGTGTAATTATTGCTATGGCTATTGCTTGCAAGCCAAAAATATTAATTGCAGACGAGCCAACAACAGCGCTTGATGTTACTGTACAAAAAGAAATTTTACAGCTTCTCAAAGACTTGCAAAAACAAACTGGCATGAGTGTGCTTTTTATCTCTCATGATTTAGCCCTGGTATCTGAACTTGCAAACAGGGTGGTGGTAATGTATAAGGGTGCTATTGTTGAGAAGGGAACAGTAAAAGAAATATTTGAGACTCCAAAAATGCCTTATACCAAAGCGCTACTAGGGTCAAGACCTACACTTGATGTGAGATATAAAATCTTGCCAACCATTGCCTCCATGAAAGATAATAGTTTTATTCCTAAAAGTATAACCTCTCAGCAACGCGCAAAAAGGCATCACAGCATATACACAAAAACCCCTTTGCTGCGAGTAGAAAATATTGCTAAATCTTATTTTACCAAGGTTGGTTTATTTGGGCAAGCTCAAGAAATTAAAGCCGTAAATGGGGTCAGTTTTGATGTTTTTGAAGGGGAAACTCTGGGCCTTGTAGGAGAGTCTGGTTGTGGAAAATCAACCCTTGGAAAAGTGATTCTTCAACTTGAAAAAGCCACAAAAGGAGCTATTTTCTATAAAGGGAAAGAAATCACCACTCTAAAAAGTAAAGACCTAAGGTCTTTGCGCAAAGATATTCAGCTTATTTTTCAAGATCCGTACTCTTCGTTACACCCTCGGAAAATTATTGGAGAGGCTATACTGGAGCCCATGGAAGTACACAGTATTGGAGGCTCCAAAAAGCAGCGCAAAGAAAAAGCAATGGAGCTACTGTCTCGCGTTGGTTTGGAAACTAGTTATTTTTATAGGTACCCCCATCAGCTATCTGGAGGCCAGCGCCAACGAGTTGGGATCGCAAGAACCATCGCCATGGAGCCCAAACTAGTTATTTGTGATGAAAGTGTTTCTGCTTTAGATATCTCTGTGCAAGCGCAAGTGCTTAATTTACTGAATGAGCTTAAAGAAGATTTCGGTTTTACCTACATCTTTATTTCTCATGATTTAGCGGTTGTAAAATACATGGCAGATCAATTATTGGTGATGAACAAGGGAGCCATCGAAGAGTTGGGTGATGCAGATGAAATATATGCAAACCCTGTTAAACAATACACCAAAAGACTTATAGATTCTATTCCAAAAGGAATGCAAAAAAACTAGAATTTCATTTGAGGAATTTCCCCCTCTATAATTAAATCTCCTAAGGTTGCCTTTTGAATTTCAGAAACACTCACCCCAGGGGCTCTTTCTAGGAGTTTAAACTTTCCCTCCACAATCTCTAAAACCGCGAGATTACTAATAATTTTTTTAACGCAATTTATACCCGTTAAAGGGAGGCTACATTGTTTTAACAGTTTTGATTGCCCAGCTCTATTGGTGTGCATCATAGCAACAATAATATTTTCTGCGCTTGCAACCAAATCCATGGCGCCGCCCATCCCTTTTACCATCTTGCCGGGGATTTTCCAATTGGCAATATCTCCGTTTTGAGATACCTCCATGGCTCCCAAAATAGTTAAATCTACATGTTGGCCTCTAATCATCGAAAAACTAGTAGCACTGTCAAAATAAGAAGCTCCTTTAAGGGCTGTAATGGTTTGTTTTCCTGCATTTATTAAATCTGCATCTTCTTCTCCCTCAAAGGGGAAAGGACCCATGCCAAGTATTCCGTTTTCGCTTTGAAACTCAACCTGTATATCATCACGTACAAAATTTGCCACCAGGGTAGGGATGCCAATTCCAAGGTTTACATAATAGCCGTCCTTTACCTCTTGGGCGATGCGTTGTGCTATTTGATTTTTATCTAACATAGTTTTTTGTTTAATGTTTAGCCTTGCTTTGTCTATGGTTGTCTTACTGTTCTTTGCTCTATGCGCTTTTGATACTGCGCTCCCTGAAAAATTCGTTGCACAAAAATACCGGGGATATGAATTTGATTTGGATCCAACTCACCTGCTGGAACCAACTGCTCAACCTCAGCCACTGTGATGTTTGCAGCCCCACACATATTTGGATTAAAATTTCTTGCAGTTCCTTTAAAAATTAAATTACCTGCCATGTCTCCCTTCCACGCTTTAACAAAAGAGAATTGCGCTTTAAAGGCGTGTTCAAGCAGGTGCATTTTCCCGTTAAAGTCTCGAGATTCTTTACCCTCACCTACCTCTGTGCCATATCCTGCAGGAGTATAAAATGCAGGAACCCCACTTTGGGCAGCCAAACAACGCTGGGCAAGTGTTCCTTGAGGGATGAGCTCTACTTCCAACTCTCCGCTGAGCATTTGGCGCTCAAACTCTGCGTTCTCTCCAACATATGAGGAAATCATCTTCTTGATCTGTCGTTTTTGAAGCAACAAACCCAGGCCAAAATCATCTACCCCAGCGTTGTTTGAAATACAGGTTACTTTTTTAACATCAAGGCGTGCCAATTCTGCAATTGCGTTTTCTGGTATCCCACATAAACCAAAACCTCCTAACATAAAAGTCATTCCATCCTTTACGCCCTTACAAGCTTGTTGAACATTTGCCACTGTTTTATTAATCATGTGTCTTTAATTTTTCATAAAAATACAAAAGCCAAAGTACATTTCACATGCTTTGGCTTTTGTTTGATGTTTTTGAGAATTTAAAAATCAAATTCATCAGGTACCTGGTCTATGTCTTTAGGCGTGGTTTGTGACCTCCATTTTTCACAATCTACCTCAATGGTAAGATCTGGGGGTACGATAAACTCCTCTTTTGATATATCCAGTCGCTGGTCATTGTAGCAGTCTTTCATGTACAAGGCCCAAACAGGCAATGCCATGGTGGCTCCTTGCCCATACATGGTAGTCTCGAAATGAACAGAGCGATCCTCGCCCCCAACCCAAACTCCTGTAACAAGATTAGGTACCATGCCCATAAACCATCCATCACTATTATTTTGGGTGGTTCCTGTTTTACCCGCTATTGGATTTTTAAATTCATAAGGATACCCCGTTACTGTAGTTTTATATGCGCTGTTGGCACCGGTTTTATGACGCAGTCTAGAACCAGATCCAGCCTCGGTAACACCTTGTAATAAATTAATGGTAACATAGGCTGTTTCACTACTTATAACGTCTTTGGTTTGTGGTGTGTGTTGGTACAAAACAGTCCCGTTTTTATCTTCAATTCTAGTGATAAGTGACGGCTTTACATACACCCCTTGGTTAGCAAAAGTGCTATAAGCTCCTACCATTTCATATAAAGATACATCTGGTGTGCCCAGGGCTAGAGAAGGAACGGGTAATATGTTTTTTGTGTCTATTCCCATTTTCTCAACTAAAGTAATTACAGGCTCAGGACCAACGCGATCGATAAGTCTTGCAGTAACGGTATTTATAGAATTTGCCAGCGCATTTGTTAGCGATAGCATGCCTCCGTATTTATCACTAGAATTCTTTGGGCACCAATCATTCATGTTTCCTCTAGTACCAGCTGGAATACAATAAGGGGTGTTAGGCAATGTATCACAAGGCGACATATGCATTTGATCTATGGCGGTGGCATAAACAAACGGCTTAAAGGTGGAGCCAATTTGTCTTTTACCCGTTGAAACCATATCATACTTAAAGTGTTTATAATCTATACCACCCACATAAGCTTTTACTTCTCCTGTTTGAGGATTCATGGACATCATGGCGCCTTGTAAGTAATTTTTGTAGTATCTAATGGAGTCTCTAGGAGTCATTACTGTGTCTATATCACCATTCCAAGAGAAAATGCGCATCTTTCGTTTTTTATCAAAGCTTTTTAAAATTTCTTCTTTGCTTTTTCCCTGGGCATTCATTGCTCTGTAGCGATCGCTTCTGCGTATAGCATTACCTATAATTCTATCAATTTCTTCAGGCTCTACATCTCTAAAGGGAGCTGTTTTATTGTATTTGTTTTGCTTGGTAAATTCGTTTTGTAGGTTGGACAGATGCCTTGTCATTGCTTTTTCTGCATAGCTTTGCATGCCCGCGTCAATGGTAGTATAGACTTTTAAACCATCTCTGTAGATGTTAAATTTGGTGCCATCACTCTTGGGATTATTTTTAGTCCAATCTCCCATAAAAGCACGGGCATACTCTCTAAAATAAGTTGCCAATCCCTCTACATGTCCTTGTGGGGTGTATTTAAACTCAAGGGGAGTTGCCTGTAGGCTGTCTTTAAGGTGTTTTGAAATAAAATCATACTTATGCATTTGAGATAAAACAACATTTCTCCTGTTTTTAACCCCCTGTGGATTTCTTAAAGGATTGTATAAAGAGGAGTTTTTAAACATCCCAACGAGCATAGCAGATTCGCTAACATTTAGTTGGCTAGGTGCTTTGTCAAAATAAATATTGCTGGCAGATTCTATGCCAATGGCTTGGTTTAAAAAATCATACTCATTAAAATACATGGTGAGTATCTCATTTTTTGTATAGCGGCGCTCCAAGCGAGTTGCTATAATCCACTCTTTCACTTTTTGTATCCCTCGTTGAAATTTATTCCTTGAGGCTTGGTTTGTAAATAATTGTTTTGCTAATTGTTGTGAAATAGTACTTGCCCCTCCTTTGCTCCCTAAATAAACAGCTGCACGAAGTGTCCCCCGAATGTCTATCCCACTATGGTCATAAAACCGAATATCTTCTGTAGCTAAAAGGGCATTTTTAAGGTGCTCCGGAAGCTCTTCAAATGCCACAGGAGTACGGTTTTCTTTGTAAAATTTACCAATAACCTTGCCGTCTGTAGAGATAATTTCTGTAGCAAGATTTTTTTCTGGATTTTCGAGACTAGTTTCGTCTGGAAGACTGCCAAACACCCCAAATGAGGCTAATAAGAACAATAAAGCAACAGCCGCTACAACACTTAGTAGCAACAACCAAAACAGGGTTATGAAGCTACTCTTTTTTTTGTTTTTCTTTTTTTTTCTAGTGGTTTTTTTTTGAGCCATGCTGTGCTACTTTTTGTGTTAAGGCCTAAAATTTTACTCGCTTTTTAATTTTAAATAGTGGTCCAAAAAACTACTTTACAATTTCGATGTTATAGCCTACGTCTGTAATCCCCTCAAGTTTGCTAACGCCTTGCGGCTCTCCATTATTGCGTACTGCGTGGGTTATGTTCAAAGTATAATTTCCTTTTTCATTAAAGGTAATATTTTGCTTATAAAACAATTTATTTTCCTTCACGTTTCCAATACCTGTTCCTAGCCAAGATCCATCTGGTCTTGCCATTTTATATTCTAGTGTATCTACCACTGTTTTGCCATAAGGATGCTGTAGTGAAACAATCAAAAACAAATTGCTAAAAGGATACTTGTTGTTGTTTCTTACGGTTATAAATGCATTGTAAGCCCTTTGACTGTCTAGCATTGGCAGCTCAAAAATAGCAGGGTCTTTTACCTGCCAACCATCAGCGCTAATTACCTTGGTGTCTGCAGTAACCGCGCTGTAGTCACAAGCAAGAAAAAGCAGAGATAAAACATTTACAAAAAAACACTTATACATTACTTTTTTGGATTGTTGGGTTTACTACGATTGTTACGGTTTTTATTTCTTGAGTTTGATTTGTTTGATTTTCCAGATGCTGCTCCTACTGGTTTTCTAGAATTGCGCTTTTTCTTCTTCTTTCTGCGATGTGATGATTTTGGGTTGTCAAAGCGAGTAAGGCTATCTTGCCCAACCACATTACTGAAAAGCTCGGTGTCATCAATTTTAGTTTCTATTTTAAACTCTTCAAGGTTTGCTACGGTATTTCCTTTTTTATTAATGGAAATAATTTCATTGACTCTCTCTAGGGTTAGTTCGTGCCAATTCATAGCCTCTTTTTCGTAGGCAAACCACAATAATCCCTTGAAAATATCTGTTTTCTGACAAATGGCACTCCCCTTGTCTGTTTTGAGCTTTACATCATTTTTAGGGAATGTTGCTAATGTATCAATGTAGGTGTCTAGTTCAAAGTTTAAACAGCATTTTAGTTTACCGCATTGACCTGCAAGTTTTTGAGGATTTAAAGAAAGTTGCTGATATCTTGCCGCTGAGGTGTTTACAGATCTAAAATCTGTTAGCCACGTAGAACAACATAATTCCCTACCGCAAGAACCAATACCGCCCAAACGAGCTGCTTCTTGCCTGAAGCCCACTTGCTTCATTTCGATGCGAGAATTAAACGTACGAGCAAATTCTTTAATTAATTCTCTGAAATCAACGCGCTCCTCTGCTGTGTAATAAAAAATAACTTTAGAGGCATCTCCTTGAAACTCCACATCACTAATTTTCATGCGCAGCCCCAGCCTAATGGCAATGACTCTAGAGCGTTTTTGAATGTCTGCTTCACGGTCTCTTGCCTTTTGCCATATGTCAATATCTTTTTGGGTGGCTTTTCTGTAAAGAGTTGGCAGTTTGGTGGCATCTGGGTTTTCTTTTTTCTTTTTCATCTGCACTCGTACCAACTCACCAGTAAGAGTAACAATGCCAATATCGTGTCCAGATTCTGCTTGAGTGGCAACAATATCACCAATGCTTAAAGAAAGATTTTCCTTGTTTTGATAAAAATGTTTACGTCCATTTTTAAAACGCACCTCTACTCCTGTGTAGGGAGTCATATTTGCCGGAAGCGACATATTTGAAAGCCAATCAAACACCGTCAATTTGTTACAACCATCAGTTCCACAAGTACCATTATTCTTGCAGCCTTTTGGTTGTCCATCGGCGCCAGAGGCACAGCTAGTACAGCCCATATTAATTATATATAGTGGAGTTTTGGAATTTTTGTTTATTGCCTTGCCTAGACCTAGGTTGGTGTCAACCTCATTGTTCAGTTACATCTTCACGGTGTTTGAATAAACAAATCATTACAACCAAAAACTCTCGAATAAATGAAACACTATTGTTTACAATGTAAAGGTATTAAATCTTACAGAATAAAAATTCAGAAATATAAACTACTTCTTAAATTGAAGTTTCTGAGATCTTCCTTTTTTAAATATCTTATTGCTTGCGTGAGTTCCTTTGCGAAGTTCTTTTTGTTTTTCAAGGGGTAGGTGAATAATTTGGCGGCACTCATCACTACAGGTATGCTCCATTTTTTCTGCGCAAACATCACACTGAATAAACAACAAATGACAGCCTTCATTCGCACAATTGGTGTGGCTGTCAAAGGGGCTTCCGCATTGATGACAATTAGAAATGATATCCTCACTAATACGCTCACTGCGCCGGTGATCAAAAACAAAGTTTTTCCCTAAAAATTTATTTTCCAGCCCCTGATCTTTTACCTGGCGGGTGTATTCTATGATTCCCCCTTCCAACTGAAATACATTTTTAAAGCCTTTGTGTTTATAATACGCGCTTGCTTTCTCACAACGAATTCCACCGGTGCAGTACATCACTAATTTTTTATCTTCTTTATGGTCCTGCAGGTCTTGCTCTATAATGTCTAGAGAATCTCTAAAAGTGTCTACATCTGGTGTAAGGGCGTTTTTAAAATGCCCTATTTCACTTTCATAGTGGTTACGCATATCTACCAAAACCGTATCTGGATCTTCTATTAACTCATTAAAGGTGTTGGCGTCTACATGAACTCCTTTATTTGTGACATCAAAGGCGGTGTCGTTAAGACCATCTGCTACAATTTTATGGCGCACCTTTACCTTTAGCTTTAAAAAAGACTTTAGGTCTTGTTCTATTGCAATATTTAATCTACAATTTTCCAAAAAATAAATACCGTCCAAGAAAGCTTTAAACTCGCTGAACTTTTTTCCAGGTACCGAAAGCTGTGCATTTATACCTTCTTTGGCCACATATATACGTCCTAAAACACCTAGTGCATCCCAGGCAACAAACAAATGGTTTCTAAAAAGTTCTGGATTACCAATATGCGCATATTGATAAAAGGAAAGAGTTAAGCGTTCATCGGCAGCTTGTTCTAGCAGAGTAGCTCTTTCTTTGGCACTTAGGGTATTGTACAGTTGCATGCTATACGAATGTTAAGGGTTAAAAAGAATAAGATTCAAAAGTAGAAAAAAACACGGGTAAAGCAATGTTATATGAATTAAATACGTATGATTCTTGAATTCACAGCAAGGAAACCTTCCAAAATTTGGAATATTTCCAAATTTTTATATATTTGCATTATTAGAATACTTAAATACTAGTGTTCACAACCTTCAAAAAACATACAAGTATTTAATTGTTTTAAGCAAAGCGAAGGTTTATTTTTAACACCAAAATAAGACATAAAAAATAACATTATGGCAGATAAAGAGAAAGACGCAAAATTAAAAGCACTAAAGCTTACTTTAGATAAATTAGACAAAACCTATGGCAAAGGGACTGTAATGAAAATGGGAGACCAATCCGTTATTGATGTAGATGTTATACCCTCTGGTTCATTGGGTCTTGATGTGGCCCTTGGGGTAGGAGGATATCCAAGGGGAAGAGTGATTGAGATCTATGGCCCAGAATCTTCGGGAAAAACAACCCTAACGATTCACGCAATAGCAGAGGCTCAAAAAAAAGGAGGTATTGCTGCTTTTATTGACGCAGAACATGCCTTTGACAGGTATTATGCAGAGAGCCTTGGCGTAGATGTTGAGAACTTAATTATCTCTCAACCAGATAATGGAGAACAAGCCTTAGAAATTGCAGATAATCTAATTCGTTCTGGAGCCATTGATATTATTGTTATTGATTCTGTGGCAGCATTAACTCCAAAAAGTGAAATTGAAGGAGAAATGGGGGATAGTAAAATGGGTTTACATGCCCGTTTAATGTCTCAGGCATTAAGAAAATTAACAGGATCCATCTCTAAAACCAATTGCACGGTAATATTTATCAATCAATTGCGTGAAAAAATTGGTGTTATGTTTGGAAACCCTGAGACTACCACTGGGGGTAATGCCTTGAAATTTTATGCATCTGTGCGTTTAGATATAAGACGATCAACTCAAATCAAGGACACAAACGGAAGTGTTTTAGGAAATAAAACACGGGTAAAAGTTGTAAAAAACAAAGTTGCTCCTCCTTTTAAATTGGTTGAGTTTGATATCATGTATGGAAAAGGGGTCTCTAAGGTAGGAGAAATTATAGATCTTGGAGTAGATTTTGAAATCATTAAAAAAGCAGGATCGTGGTTTAGTTATGACCAAACCAAATTAGGTCAAGGTAGAGATGCGGTTAAAACATTACTTCTAGACAATCCAGAGCTTATGGAAGAGCTGGAAATTAAAATAAAGGATTGTATTAATGCCTTGGCGGGAGCTTAACAAACTTTATAAGTACATTCAAGTGTGCTGTTAACGTAATCATTAAAAAAGTGTAAACGCTTTAAAATAGGGTTTGGTTTTGTATAAAACCAAACCCTGTTTTAATTTTAGTATCTTTTGCGCGGGTAAAATTATTACAACTAAAATAAGTATTTTATATGGCGTTGAAGTGGCTCTAAAAAAATTCTTAGTTGTTATATTGGCGCTAATTTTTTACAAATAAAAAATCTCCAACGCAACCCTCTTCACAACCAGGCATCTAATTGGTGTAGTAACCACTAATTTGAAGGGTGTTGTGTAAAACAATTGCTAACAAATCAAGGAAACTACGTTTGACTTTAGACCAAATCATACAAGGCTGTAAAAAGAAGGATGCTAGAGCACAGGCAGAGCTCTACAAGCGCTACAGCGGGGTATTATACGCAATTTGTTTGCGATACTCTCCCAATAAGGTAGAGGCAGAAGACAACCTGCAAGATGCTTTTATTACTATTTTTAATAAGGCAATGCAGTTTAAAGACAAAGGCTCTTTTGAGGGTTGGGTAAAAAGAATTACTGTAAATACCGTACTTCAAAAGTATAGAAAACAAAAAGTGTTTTCTTTAACTGATGAGGCGCAAATTGAGGATACCGCAGATCAACAAGTTGTTGATAATGGCTTACCTCTTGATTATTTACTAAGTATTATCCAGGAGCTGCCACACAGGTACAGATTGGTGTTTACCATGTATGTAATGGATGGGTATTCTCATAAAGAAATTGGAGCCTTGTTAGAAATTAGTGACGGAACCTCAAAATCTAATCTAGCCAGGGCAAGAAAAATTTTAAAAACAAAAATTGACCACTATAACAAAGAAGGTCTTTAAGCTATAACACATTGCTGATAAAAACAGCATCCCTATGAAACAAAAAAAGAACATAGATCAACTTTTTAATGAGCGCCTAGCAAATCACCAAGAGGCTCCCGCCTCTCTTGTTTGGGATAACATTCAGGCGCGTCTAGAAAAAGACAAAAAAGATCGTGTTATTGCCTTATGGTATAGAATCGGTGGTGTTGCAGCAAGTTTAGCCTTGATGTTCTATTTACTAGTTTCTTTTGGTAATACCCAAAGCAACAGCATTGTTGAGCAACAAATAGATGCAAAGAGCGACAACAACACAACTCCAAAAATTAATGAAACACTTGAAATAAAGTTGCCTGAATACAACTCTGGTATTACCTCTACAAATAAAGAGGCACAGCACCAGAAAATTAAGCCACAGATAAAATCAAAAGACAATACCGTAGCAAAAAAACAAATTATTGCTGTATCAAAGCAAGAAAATACAATTACCGAAATAGCTGACAGTAAAAATCCTGTTACCGCTTCCAAAAATTTGGCTCTTGCGGTGGTAAAATCAAAAAACTCACCTGTTTTAAATGAAAACAACCAGCAAATAATTGAAACCGTAGTAGTGGCTCCTAACAGCGACACGGCAATAACAAAAACAGAAAAAAACAATACTATATCTGCAGAAAAACAATCTATCTTTGAAGCCATAAAAGAGCAGCAGCAACTGGAATCTAAGGAGGCAGTAGCAGATAAAAGCACCCAAAAAAATGCCTGGGAAATTGCACCCAACGTCGCTCCTGTATATTTCAATACTTTAAGTCAAGGTTCATCGATAGATGCTAGCTTTGCAGACAACACACAAAAGGGTGATATAAATATTAGTTATGGTATTGGTGTGCGTTATGCCCTAAGTGACCGGCTCAAGATTCGTTCTGGAATAAACAACGTGGCTCTTAGCTACAGTACCTCAGACATAGAGCTAGGTGATGGCCCAATCTCGGCGGCACTAACAAGCATTAATTACAACAAAGAAGGCATTGTGGTAATTGCCCAAGATTTAGGGACATTTTCTAACCAAAACCAAGACGGGCCCTTTGGAGAAATAACACCAAAATCAACAAACGGCGAAGCCTTTATAAATCAAAACATTAGCTATTATGAGGTCCCGTTAGAATTAAGTTACACGGTTTTTGACAGCGCTTTTGGTCTGGATATTATTGGTGGTGTTAGCACACTTGTTTTGGGAGATAATCAAGTATCTGTTACCGCAGGTGATTACAGTGAAGTTCTTGGATCTGCAAATAACTTATCTAGCATTAGCTTTGCCTCCAACATAGGGCTAGGATTACATTATAAAATGTCAAGTAGGTTTAGGTTTAATGTTGAGCCTATGTTTAAATACCAATTAAATCCATACACAGACACTTCTGTGAGTTATAAACCCTACTATCTTGGTGTATACACCGGTTTAAGTTTTAAGTTTTAGGAAGCTTCAAGACAGAAAACAACTGCTGTTTTGAAGTGTTTTAATTGTTCTGTTTTACCTTTGGTAAAACTACTTCTCTAAAAATCACCTCTTCGCCATGAGGTGATTTTTTTAATTCATAAACTCTTTTACTTGAGCCAAAGGTATGGATACAATAACCGGGGCGTCCCTGTAACTCGCAATTTCGTGCTGGTTATAGTGAAGCACCAAACCGTCTTGGTTAAACCCTAGGCTATTAGGCATGGTAAAGACATTGTCGTCAAACCAAAAATAATTTGAGTTAATGCTTCGTTGGGGTAAAATAGCAAACTTCTTTCTAAAGGTAATTTCTACAAAATCTTTAAAAGCGTCATAGTCTTTAAAAAGCGTTTGATTTGTGAGTCGCTCACCTGTTTTTATGTTAAAATTAATATAGCTAATATCCTGGAAACCATGTGCTCCTCCTGTGTATTTGTATTGCTTAAATTCTAAGGATAAAAAAGCCTCATCCCTGTAGACTTCTGTTACCTGAGCCTCCACAAAATATTCGGCTGCCAGGTCTGGAAACTCTGCGTGATCACGCCAATAAGAACTTACAAAGCCTTTGGCAGCCTCCTGAGTGGTTAATGCAGTTGGCTCTTTTGTTGGGTCCTCTAGGTACAGTGATGCGGCAATAAATGAATTTATAGCCTTGTTTAATTGTTTCTCGCGATTGTTCTGGGAAGTATACAAGAGATACTCAATAGCAATTTTTGGGCAATCTCTAGAAACGCACAACGGCAGGTCTTCTTGAGAGAAAGAACGTGGCTGTGGGAGAAAAAGGTCTGAGGTACAACCGCAAAAAGCAAAGGCCAAAAAAACCAAACACCAATATCTATACTTCATTTCAAAAAATTGGGTAGAATTATTTATAAAAGTTCATTTCATCCAAATACTGCCAAACGTTTTGGGGCAACAAAGGACGTATGTTTTTTTTGCTTTTTATTGCTTTTCTAATAGCAGTAGAAGAAATTTCCATGATCGGGGCAGCAATCCTGGTTACATTAGGGTGGTTCTCTAACAAAGCGGTTGCTTTGTTAGGGGTGAGTCTAGGATAAACAAACAGCTCGTATCTAGAGAGTATCACTTCAAAATTTTTCCACTTATGGAAACTCTTAAGATTATCCTCCCCCATCAGTAAACAAAATTTTTGCTTTGGGTACTTTTCTTCTAAAACAGCCAAGGTATTCACCGTGAAGTTAGGTTGTGGCAAATCAAACTCAATAGCACTTGATTTTATGTTGGGATACTCCTCTAAGGCAATATCAACCATCATTTTGCGATGATTGTTCTCCAGTAAAGTGCTTTTCTTTTTATGAGGATTGTGAGGTGTTACCACCATCCACACCTGATCTAAATCACTAAATTCTACCATGTGGTTAGCAATGGCTAGATGCCCCACGTGTATTGGATTAAAAGTGCCAAAATAAAGCCCTATTTTTTTCGAACTTGTCATTTACTCTTCTTCTAAAATAGGGTGAGGGCTATCTAATGCCGCTGGATTTTTAAATGGTTTAGCAATATGGCTAACCACCAATTTGGTTGCTTCTTGCAATGCATGCTCTAGTCTGTCATTTAAAATAGTATGATCAAACCTGGGGGCCGTTGCCATTTCTACAGAGGCTTTGGCAATACGCATATTTATTTTTTCATCACTTTCTGTCTTTCGGTTTTTGAGCCTGATCTTTAACTCCTCTACACTGGGAGGCTTCACAAAAACAGCAAGGGTTCTTTCTGGAAACTTTCTTTTTATTCTTAACCCGCCAACAACATCTATATCAAAAATAACATTCTTACCCATGGCCCAAATACGCTCTATTTCACTGTTTAGCGTGCCATAAAAATTATCTCGATACACCTCTTCCCATTCTAAAAAGCCATCATTTTTCATGTGAGATTTAAAGTCAGAAAGGCTTAAAAAATAATATTCTTTACCGTGCGTTTCTTCCCCGCGAGGGGCGCGAGATGTAGCAGAAACTGAGAACTCTAGGTTTAGATCCTGGTGTTTGAGTAAATGCTGTACAATGGTTGTTTTCCCGCTTCCAGAGGGGGCAGAAAACACAATTAATTTTCCTCCTGTAGCCATTATAATACGTTTAAAGCTTGTTCTTTTATTTTCTCCAACTCGTCTTTCATCTGAACCACCAATTGTTGCATTGGCGCAAAATTACTTTTACTACCAATTGTATTGATTTCACGTCCTATTTCTTGGCTTATAAAACCAAGTTTTTTACCATTACTTTCATCACTATGAATAGCCTCTTTAAAATAACTTAAGTGATTTTCTAGGCGTACTTTTTCTTCTGTGATATCATATTTCTCTAGATAGTATATCAACTCTTGTTGGAACCTGTTTTCATCCACTTTTTCTTTAAGTTCACTTACGGCGCTACTCAAGCGTTGTTTCACGAGCTCAATGCGTTGACTGTCTATTGCCAAAACCTCTTTCAAGTGTTTGCCAATCATAGCAATACGTTGCAAAAAATCATTTTTTAACACCTCGCCCTCATCGGTCCTGTAGGTATTTATCTCAACTAAAGCCCGGGTTACGGCCTTTAAAATTTCAGAAAACTCATCTTCATCAATCTCTTCTCGCTCTGTCTTTAATGCATCTGGCATTTTAACAGCCATCTTTAAAAGCTCTACTTGGTCTGCGGGAGCTACCCGAGATAGCTGCTCCATGTATTGCCTTACAGTTGTCTCATTAATCTTTGTTGCTGTTTGCTCTCCGGTTGATTCTACAAACAAATTCAAGTCTACTTTTCCTCGCGTGAGCCCTGATGCCAATAATTTACGAATTGTTAGTTCTTTTTGCCTGTAGGCTGAAGGCACCCGAGTGTTTAAATCTAAACTTTTGCTGTTAAGAGATTTAATTTCTACAGTTATTTTTTTGGTTGGCAATTGTATCACGTGCTTGCCGTACCCTGTCATTGATTGAATCATGGGCTGTATTTGATATTGTATTAATAGGTTGTCAAAGGTACACAAATCATCAGTGCTTTGTGTACCTTATCTAGTGTAAGGGGTTTCCTTGTGTGTCAAAACGAGTCTTTAAATGTTTTTCTGTGGCGTATAGCACGTAGAGTAGTAATAAAGTGTTTATGACAATGGTAATTAATACGTTTAATTGTGGATATAGAAAGTAAAACACCGCAGGAATTAAAAAGCTATATAAACAAACATTGAAAAAAATCAAAGAGGAATACTTGTTGGCGCTCTCCCAAGCTAATTGACTTTTCATAGACCTATTTGTCCTGTAGCCGTACAAATGATTTATTTTTTTGGGCGGAAATTTTTTAAGCACCCAAGCAAGAAAAAGCATAAAAGCACAGTAGCCAAGGGCTATGTATAGTTGATTTTGATCTGTGAACTGGTTTGGCATCATACTATAGATTTTAAGAAGTCTAACACGCGTTGCTCAGAGTAATACTCAGTATTTGTAACATGAAATCCAACATGTCCACCAGTGGATGGAACTTCAAGATAGATATTTTCATGCTGTTTTGCAAGCTCAAAAGGATAACACTCTGGAGCCAAAAAACTATCGTTGGCGGCATTTAAAATCAGTACAGGTTTTTTAATATTGGGCAGAAAAGCTTTGGCGCTACTTTTTTGATAGTATTGTGCCGCGCTTTCAAACCCATGAGCAGGAGCCGTGTAGGTGTTATCAAAATCGAGAAGCGTTTTTACTTTTCTAAGTTTTTCTTTAGACATCACGCCAGGAAATAATTTCATTTTTCGTTTGTATTTATTGCGCAAATCTTTCAAAAAAACAAGGGTATAAGGTTTGTTTCTTTTTCTCATCAAACTATCTAAAGAAGATTGCAAATCAATAGGAGCAGAGATGGCTATTCCTGCAACAATTTTATGTGAAATCTCTCTAGGCTCTCCAAGGTATTTTAACAAAAGGTTTCCTCCCAAGCTAAACCCTACAAGAGCAATTTTTGTATACTGCTTTTGCGTAAGTATGTGGTCTATTAGTTCTGATAAATCTTGTGTGCGGCCACTATTGTAGGACAGATAGAGGCGGTTCTCTTCCCCACTACACCCTCGGTGGTTCATGCCAGCAACGTCCCAGCCACCTTGAATTAAAACCTTTGCCTGCCCCTGCATATATACTCTTTGGGCGTCTCCCTCAAGGCCGTGTAAAAGAATGGCTACCTTTTGGCTTTCAACTCCTTTTGTAGTGCAATAACTCCAATCTATATCCACAAAATCACCATCTGTTAGCTCTAGGCGCTCCCTTACCTGAGCCACCTTAGGAATTGGCCGTAATTTAGCAGAATAAATAGTAGAAAAATGACCACTTTTAAAAAGGCCTTTGGCCTTATACCCAGATCTAATAATTGGCATGAATTCAGTGTTTGGTAAAAGGATTACATAAGACTCAAAATTACTAAACTTTTAAGACATCTTAAGGAGGCTAAAAAATACATTGATCGTATTTCCCAATTTTAAGAGAGGCTATTGGTATCTTTGCGCCTTTTAAAGAGTAGGAGGTTAAATTAACGGCCTAATGATACTTTTGATCACTTATGTATATGAAACAAATTATCCTAAAATCTATCGGCTTTTTTTTAAATGCTGCGGCCATTATAGCGCCTGAGTGGGGGGCAAATTTTGCCTTTAATTTATTGTGCAAAGTGCGCAGGGCTGGTATTTCAGAAAAAGGGAAGGCTTTTTTTAAAAAAGCAACACAACACACTCTAATGCTTGAAAACAACAGCGCTGTACTTCATAAATGGGGATATGGGTCAAAAAATATTCTTTTCTTACACGGCTGGGAAAGTAATTCACAGCGATGGTTGCCATACTATACCATGCTTGAAAAACAAAAATATACCATCTATGCCCTTGATGCACCGGGGCACGGTATGTCAAAAGGAGACAAGCTCAATGTAGAGGTGTTTAGACAGGCTATTGAGGCCACTTTAAGCCTCATAGGGCCTGTAGACACAATTATTGGCCATTCTCTCAGCAATACAGCCCTTGGGTATTGCTATGTGATGAATCCCACTATTGATGTCAAAAAATTTATTGTCATGGGTGCGGCCTCTGGAATGGATGCCGTTTTTACTTATTTTAAGGAAATGCTTGGGCTATCAAGACGCTCTGTAAAAAATCTAAGTAAAATGGTAAATACCATTTTTAAAATACCTCATCAAGACATTAAATTATCCTCTTTTTTGGAAAAAGTGACGCAGCCCGTACTCCTAATTCACGACAAAAACGATGCGATAACTCCATACAAGCCTATTGAAAAGGTCTTAAAAAAAATGCCCACAATAAACAGCTTTATTACTTGTGGGCTAAAGCACGATTTAAAAGCACAAGAAGTCTACACCAAGGTAATTGCCTTTATAGATAGCTAGAAAAAAAGAACCAGATAAAAACAAGAATATGTATTTAAAAGAGTTTGAAATTAGATGGAATGATATTGATGCTAATCGTCATTTAGCCAACAGCGCTTATATAAATTTTATGAGCCACACCCGCCTGAGTTATATGCTTGAAAATGGTTTTGGTCAAGCAAATATGGTTGCAAACAACATTGGCCCTGTTGTGTTTTATGAGCACATGTTTTATTTTAAAGAGGTCTTTCCCGGAAAACCAATTACAGTAAGTTTAGCCCTTAAAGGATTAAGTGAAGATGGTATGTATTTTTCATTTGAGCATAATTTCTTTGACCACACAGGTAAAAACATTGCGCGGTGTGAGATGATGGGAGGATGGATAGATCTAGCCAAACGCAAGCTAAGAAGCCTCCCTGATGCTCTTTTTAATAGTCTAAGCGGGCTAGAAAAAACAGCAGATTTTTACACCATTACAAAAGAGCACACCCGCAAACATGGGCAAGTTCCTAAAGATTTAAAGTAGTTAGCAAAGCGCTATTGCTAAGTATTACTGGTTTGCGCTTTTGATTTTTTAAGAGTTGTCAAATACACCCCTAAAAAAATTAGTGTGGCAGCAAGTACCCTAATTGTGGTAAGGGTATCTGCACCTGTTAAAATAGCATATATTGTTGCAATTAGAGGCTGCAGGTACATGAATACACCTACTACAGAAGGGCTTAACTGCTTTAAGGCATAGATGTTAAATAAATAGGTGAGAACTGTTGTGCCAACCACCACAAAGGCTAGTTGTCCTATTGTTTCTAACTCAAGATCAAACCAATCTACCCTTAAAAACTCATGGTAACCAATAGGAATGTTTATCATAACAGCAAACAAGAAAAAGAACTTCATAAGCGTGATGGCGCTGTATTTTGCCGTTAGTGGTTTTACAATTATTAGGTAGATAGAATAAGAGGCCGCATTGACCAAAAACAACATATTTCCTAAAGGTATGTTTGGGGCATTAGGCTGTGTTTTTTCGCCAAATAAAATAAGAGCAAGGGCTCCTGCCAATCCAAGGGCAATACCTAGTGCTTTAATAATTGTAATGCGCTCTTTTAAAAACACCCCAGACAACACTAGCAATAAAACGGGGGCAATAGTAATAACAACGCTGCTGTTAATAGGCGTGGAGAGGCTTAAGCCTTTAAAAAACATTGTCATGTTTAACACCATGCCAAAAAAGGCACAGGCGATAATACGCATCCAATCGGTGGTTTGGATAGTTTCTTTTTTATAAAAAAGACTTATAGCCCAAAAAATAACCGCTGCGCCGCCTACCCTTAAAAGTATAAACCCATAAGGAGAAATAACAGAGGGCATCAGGCCTTTTGCAATAGTGTGGTTTATCCCATAAATAAAGCTCGCGGCAAAAGCCGCAATAATGGCTAGTATCCTTGGACTTATCATTTGTTTTGAAGTGAAATCTTTGCCTGTGCAACTGCTTTTTTGCTATTGCCTATAAATATTTGATCCTGGTTTACGATAACCGGTCGCTTTAAAAATGTATAATGCTCTAACAACAGTTCTTTATAGTCTTGCTCGCTAAGTGTTTGCTCTTTCAAAGCTCTTTCTTTGTAAAGTCTAGCGCGTTTACTAAACAACGCTTGATAGCTTCCTGATAAAGCTCTTAGGGCCTCCAATTGTTTTGAGTCTATGTGATGATGTTTGATGTCTTGAAAAAGAAAAACATTAGAAGGCGCGAGCTCCTTGATAATTCTTTTGCAAGTGTCACAAGTAGAGAGGTGGTATATTTTTTGCATAACTAGCAGGTTTTTTTGTGTTTGATAATTGGACCAGCATTACTATTTTACTTTTACGGATTTTAAAATAGATTCTAATTCCAATTGCAAATCTCTTTTTAAGCTTGAGGGCGCATAGGTAAATCCTTCTAAGATAAGATACCTATTGTTGGCGGTATCCCTAACGGCGTAATTAATAAAAGGCCCTGCCATCCATTGGTTTTTTATCTCCCAAGTTCCTTTAGTTTCAAAGGCAAATTTTGTGTCAATACTTGTTTGTGTGAGGTAAGGAGGATAGGCTTGTTCTGTGATTAATGTATCCCCGTCCTCAACAGGCAATTGAGCACCAGCTATATGGTCTCTCATTTTAATGATCGCCTGAAGCGCTGTACTGTCTTGAGCTATAGTATTTATAGGAACTTGGTAGATTATTATATTGGTGTGCCCAGATTTAAGAGCTTTGCGTATCCAATAAAAATCTGGCTCAGATTTGGCAATACGATACGCAGAGGGTATCTCTAGGGTGAGCCCAAAGGCAGAGGGCAATGAATCTAATCTTAATTTGGATTTTTTAGTGCGTCTTTGTCTTTCTTTTATTTCTGAAAGCTTAAACTCCCGTATAATTTTAGCGGTATTTTCTTGAATTAAGGCAATTAATTTCTCTTGAGATGTTGCGGTTATAAAAACACCTGTTTGAGGTTTTGCAAATGGATTTTTTCTGATCTGTATAGTGTCGTTCTCTGCCATTTTAAGGTGCAGAAAAAGGCGTGATGTTTTTGCAAAACCGCTAAAGACATCTAAGGGCATTTGTCTTATAGAAAACAGCGGTTCGTCTTGGGGCAGCCCTGGGGTAGCAGCTGCAAAGCTGGCGCGTATTTGATCGCCAACGACGCCGTTCCAAAGTGGGTTAGGTGTTACAACCTGTAGTGAGTTAATTGTGCCTACAGAAGGCTGTTTGTACTTTGTAGTTGATGTTTTTGTGTCCCCACAAGCAACCAGAGCAATAAACGAAAGAAACAAAATATAAATAGGTTTCATGCAAAATAATTTAAGGATTTTTATAAAATTTTAAGTTCCATGCCTGGACGTAATTTGACGCTTTTTAAATCGTTTTTCTTTTTAATATCGGTCACACTTACTCCCGGATATTGCTGGGCAATACTCCAAAGAGAATCTCCTTGTTTTACGGTGTATATTTTTGTGTTTTGCCCCTTGCTGGATTGGTTTTTTATTGCAACACTTGGTATTTTTCTAGGGAATATCACAAGACGCTTTCCTATTTTTAAATTAGTATTTCTAAGGCTGTTCCATCTTTTTATCTGACTTATCCTCACGCCAAATTTTGCAGCAATTTTACCTAAATAATCCCCGCGTTGTACCTTGTAATATATTTTTTTGTCAAAGTCATTAAGTTCTGGCAGGGGCTTTTCTCTTTTGTTAAATGCGTGAGTGGCATAAGCATATATCGTGTCTTGGTTTGAAAGAAAGATACCTAATTTATCTACAGGCAATCTTAAGGAATAGTGCTGGTTTTTAACTACGGGTATAATACCCAGCTTATATTGTGGGTTTAAAAACCTTAGCTCTGCAAGGGCAATATCGGTAAGATGGGCAACATGCTCAAGGGCAATTTGTTTTTTTACCTCAATGGTATCTGTGGCTATGTAAGGAATTCTTGGGCCCTCACTTTTAAAGCCGTGCTCTTTTGAGTATTCAAAAATATACATGGTGGCTAAAAATGCCGGAACATAACCCGCTGTTTCTCGCGGAAGATGTTGGCGTATGTTCCAATAATTTATGCGCCCTCCAGATCTTCTAATGGCCTTAGAAACATTTCCTGGACCGGAGTTATATGCCGCAAGGGCCAAATCCCAATCACCAAGACGTTTGTGGAGTGCTTGCAGGTATTTACAAGCAGCCTGGGTTGCTTTTAAAGGGTCGCTTCTGTCATCCACATAACTATTTACCTTTAAGCCAAACATTTTACCTGTGCCAAACATAAATTGCCAAAGTCCAGTAGCGCCAACCCTAGAAGTTGCACTTGGACGCAAAGCAGATTCTACAATGGCAAGGTACTTAAGCTCCAGAGGTATATTATAGCTGTCTAACGCCTGTTCAAACATTGGAAAATAATAGTCACTCAGCGCCATGAGCTTGCCCATGGTGGTGCGGCGATTTTTGAGGTAGTTTTTAATAACACTCTCCAGGGCAGGATTGTACACTACATTAAAAGGTGTTCTACTGTTTATCTCTGCCAAGCGAGCTTTTAGGGTGTCTGTTGGAAGCGCTTCATACTCCACAGGTTCATAGGTCATGTTAGTAACACTACCATATACCTGCTCAAACAAGTCATTGGCGTATAATTCTTCAAGCCAAAGACTATCATAGCGCCTTGCCAAGGCCATGTCTTGAAGCCTACCCTTTGTGCTGTCAGGCAAAGCCTTCAATAGCCTTATATCCTCAGAGATTACAGACAGATCATTGTCCTTAATTATATCTCTTACTTGTGTTTTGTTGGGGTGTAAAGAATCTTGAATCTGGGCTTTGTAACCAAGAGGTTTTACCCGCTTGTTTTGGATCTCAACCAAAGTGTCTTGGCTATAGCCAAAAGCGTACACTAGAAAAAAAATACAACAAAAAAGATGTTTCATATATTAATACCAACGCAATTATACCGGTAAAATTTTACTCAAAAATACGCAATTCAAACATCTGTGTGTTATTTTCTAAAAAAAGCAACAGCCTTACAAGGAGCCGCTTGGTATTTAATCAAGAATTGCTTGTATGCCAGGAAGTGTTTTACCTTCTAACATTTCTAGCATAGCCCCTCCGCCTGTAGAAACATAGCTTACTTTTTTACTCAAATTAAATTGCTTTACCGCAGCAACAGAATCTCCTCCTCCAACAAGAGAAAATGCCCCCTGCCTAGTTGCATTTGCTATAGCGTTTCCTAAAGATTTGGTTCCTTTAGAGAAAAGTTCCATTTCAAAAACACCCACAGGACCGTTCCATAAAATTGTCTTTGATTGTAAAATCACATTTTCAAAATTGCTGTTTGATTGAGGTCCAGAGTCTAAGCCCATCCAACCCTCTGGTATTTGTGTAATTGGGCTGATTTGTGTGTTGGCTTTTTCTGAAAATTGATCTGCGGCAATCACATCTACTGGAAGGTGAACTTCTACTCCCTTCTCTTTGGCTTGTTTTAAAATTTGGAGCGCAAGTGTTTGTTTGTCGTCCTCCACTAAAGAATTGCCTATGTTACCTCCCTGGGCTTTGATAAAGGTAAAAGCCATACCGCCGCCAATGATAAGGTGTTCAATTTTATCTAATATGTTTTCTATGACCGTTATTTTTGAGGATACCTTTGCTCCTCCTATAACTGCAGTTACTGGTTTTTGACTGTCTCCTAACACTTTTTCAAGATTGTGTATTTCTGAGGCAAGTAAAGCCCCAAAACATTTGTTTTTTGGAAAATTTTCTGTGATAATAGCTGTTGATGCATGAGCCCTGTGTGCGCTACCAAAAGCGTCGTTTACATAAATATCTCCAAGTTTAGAGAGTTTTTTTGCAAAATCCCGATCTCCGGCTGTTTCCTGCATATGATACCTTACATTTTCTAGCAATAATACTTGTTTTGGTTTAAGGTTTGCTACAGCGGTTTCTGCAATCTCTCCAACACAATCTGAAGCAAATAAAACCTGTACACCCAAGACCTTGCTTACCGCCTCAACGATGTGTTGCAATGAAAACGCTAGTTCTTTGTTTTTAGGTCTCCCAAGATGAGATAGTAACACACAACTGCCGCCGTCATTTAAAATTTTTTCAATCGTTGGTTTTGCAGCCTCTATTCTGGTTGAATCTGTTACAACAAGCTCTTTGTTTAGGGGCACATTAAAATCTACCCGTATTAGTGCTTTTTTGTCTTTAAAATTAATGTCTTGTATTGTTTTCATAGTTGGTCTTTAATGGCGCAAATATACAGTTTTTGATGGCAAGTAAAACTAGATTTTTATAGCGGTAGTGTTTGTAATATTTCCCTACATTTGTAGATGCTTTTTTCTAATACATTAGGACAAACACATATTAAAAACCATTTGCTAAAGGGCGTAGAAAGTGGTAGGATTCCTCACGCTCAACTCTTTGTTGGCAAAACAGGCAGCGGTATATTACCAGTGGCTTTAGACTATGCACAAGCTATTTTGGCTAGCAATCATCCAAGAGGATCAAAGGCACATGAAAACTGCGTGCGCAAAGTTGCAAATCTGGCACATCCAGATCTACATTTTGTTTTCCCTGTAAACACCAACCAGAGAGTTAAAAAACACCCTTTTTCGAATTTATTTTTAGAAGATTGGAGGGACTTTGTTTCAAAAAGCCCTTTCGGTTCTTTGTATGACTGGTTGGCTTTTTTGGGTATTGAGAAAAAACAAGGTAACATCAATGTGGATGAAGCAAAGCAAATGCTTAAATCATTGTCTTTAAAACCCTATGAGGGAGGACATAAAGTTATGATTATCTGGATGGCAGACAGAATGAATACTGCCTGTGCAAACAAGATTTTAAAATTAGTAG
>Ga0206125_10000080_pt1 | contig 124653 bp, 93 predicted proteins | sample Helgoland_Spring_4_FD_148598 | JGI IMG/M metagenome (GOLD analysis project Ga0206125, IMG submission 148598) | Pelagic subsurface seawater microbial communities from Kabeltonne, Helgoland, North Sea - Helgoland_Spring_Bloom_20160331_1 | ecosystem: Environmental > Aquatic > Marine > Epipelagic ...
CCTTCGGTCATGGTTGCTTCTGAACCTTCTTGACCTTTAACTAGTGTTGTAAAGTTTACAAATTGAATTGGATTTATCACCAAGTCACCTGCTTGAATTCTAGCTATGGCAGATACATCAGCAGATTTCACTCTTACTCCGAGATCTAAACCATCTACATAAATGTTTTCATAGGTAATAGTTCCACCTCCTTCTTTAAAGTAGATAGCTCCTTCAGAACTTCCTAAACCTCCATCTACAATAGAAACATTAGAAATTGTAGTTGTTGTTACCGGAGTTGCATCTCCGTTGGCTCCATTATTAGACCCTTCGATTCCCGCTTTTGTAACGCCTTTAATGTATACACCGTCCATAGACCCTGTAAATCCATCTGCAAAATCGATTGAATCATCCCCTGCATTTATGGAAACTAAATTTTTAGCGTTTACAGCACCTCCAAAAAATTCAATTCCGTCGTCACCTCCATTGACAGAAGAAACATATTCAAAGGTTGTACCGCTACCTACGGCAAACAATGAAACACCGTTAAATTCTTTCGAAGAGGTAAATTTAGACCCTGTATACTCTACTCTTAAATAGGTAATTGACCCTGAAGAATCTGCATTGTTAGTTCCACCATATGACAAACCTCCTACTTCAGAGATGGCATCTACTCCAACATTGGTAGCAGCATCACCGCATATTACCAATCCACCCCAAGATCCCGGGTTTTTGATGTTTGATGTCATCACTACAGGTTCAGCTGAAGTTCCGTTTACATTGATGGTCGCTCCTCTTGCAATTGCAATATAACAAGATGTTGCAGATCCGATAGATTCGATGGTAGTCCCTGCTGGGATGGTTAAGGTAGCACCTTCCGCCACAACAAGTGCTCCTGTTAGTTTATAGGTAAGACTGGGATCTAGCGTAATGGTTCCAGAACCAATGGTTCCTTTAAAGTTTGTAGCGTCTAATTCAAAACTGCTGTCTTCATTGTCAATGATATTCTCACTTTTACAAGATGTAAATACAATTGCTATTAGGGTTGCTATTGATACTAATACTTTTTTCATTTCTGTTTTAATTTGTTGTTTGTTACTTTTCGTTTATTTGTTTGTTTGTAATTACACTACAAAGAAAGCGCAACGAAGCAACTTTGGTATTATGTAAAAATTAAATCGCTGTTAAGAATGTACTGATATAAGTAAAGAGAGTGTTAACTACTAAAGCATTACCTCAAAAATGATTTCTACCGAACCTTCTTAACTGTTTTATTTATTTTAAAATTGATACGAGCATGACAAACTGAAGTCTACTCCTTTTTTATAGGAATTGATAATTACATTTTGAGTTTCTTGAATGGTCTTCAATTCAGGGTTCAATATGTTTTTTACAGCAAAACCGATGTTTAATTTTTTGTTGAATTCAGATTTTAAAACAAAGTCCAAACTACCATTACCTTGATCTACCAAGTTTCCTCTTTCTTGGGTTCCAATAACTTTCATTTTATCTGAGAAATAAGTATATGCTACAGTTGCCATCAGATTTGTGTCTTCTGAAAGTTCAGAGAAATAAGAGATATCGGCATTTGCTAACAAATCAGAAGCTCCTGTTAAACTACCTTCTTCGTAAGTAAAACTTGCAGCATAGTCGGTTTCTTCAGCTACTTTTTCTTCGTTAAAATCTTGATTGGATTGCATCAAAGACAAGTTTACACCAAGAGAGACTTTACGAGACAAGTCATTTGCATTTACAAATTCTGCCAGGTTTTTCTTCAATTCAAATTCCAAACCGTATACGGTTGCACGGTCACCTGAGTTTACATAACTAATTTCACCCGAAGAAGAGTTTATAAATACTTCGTTGATTGGGTTTTGAATCATCTTTCCAAAACCAGTTACAGAGATTAGCTCCCCTGAGCTTGGATAAATTTCCCATCCTAAATCAAAATTATAGTTGTCTGAGCTGTACAAATCGGGGTTTCCAATATAGGTTTGTGTTACTTCTTCGAAAAGCATTTTTGCTCTTTCTTTAAACTGAGGCAACGTATAGGTCTTACTTCCTGCAAACTTTATATTTTGTTTGTCAGACAGTGTCCATTTTCCAGAGATACTTGGTAAGAATTCGTTCTGCGTGGTTTCGGAAAATTCACCATCAGGAACCAAAGTACTGATATATCCAATACTTTGATAGATTGACTCAATTCTCAAACCTGCTACTGCGGTAAAGTTTTCAGAGAAACCATATTGAACACTTGAAACTAATGAATTTATAAACTGGTCTCCAAAGTACAACTGACTAATTTGCTTTATGCTATAGCTTGCGTTGTAAAAGTTATCTTCGTTGAGATAGTTGTCTACATGGTGAATGTCTTCAATCTCAAAATTAAAAATATCTTCTACGATATTGAAATCGAATTGTTCAGATTCAAAAGCTACGTTTTTAAAACGACCTGAGTATCCAATTTTAAAAAGTCCGCTATACTCATCTTCGCTATTTTCAGAAAATTTATAGGAAAATACCGCATTTGCTGACAACTCATCTTCTTTTAAGTTTTGATAATATCTGTGGTTATCAATGGCCGAGTTTGAAAAAAATGTATACAATCCTTCTGTTTCACTAGAGGGAATAAATGTATTTTGCATACGGTCTGGAACATCGTTATTCAAAGAACTAACGCCTCCTGCCCATTCGAAACTCAATTTTTCTGAAAATGTATGACTTCCTAACAATTGATTTACAAATAATTGTGTTCTATCAAAAGTTCCTCTTTGAATGATTCCGAATTCATTGTCTTCTGAAGAATCAGTTCCTCCATCAAATTCCTCGTAATTCCCTACATATTCACTATAATCCTGCTCTGTTGAGTTTAAAAACAAGGAAGTAAACCCTACTGTATTATTATCGTCAATTCTATAGTTTAGCGTAGCCATTACCGTAGTTTTGGTATCGTAACCATAAGATTCTACTTCAAAATCAGATTTTGGATCAGCTTGCGCGTCTACATCTCCTCTTTGAATTCCTTCTCTAAAACTAGTTTCAGATTTATGTGAAGCAGTAATAAAAGTGTTTAATTTCCCTTCTTCTCCCATTTCGAAAGATTTTCCTGCGGAAAGGGCAAACCCTTTGTTCATAATGTTATTGCTTCTTACACGATCCCAACTTGTCGTATAATTTAAGGGTGTTGTTGGACTTTCAGGAATTTCTAGTTCTCCAAAACCTGAAGTACTCGGTCCATCTTGTAAGTAAAAATTAGAAAGACCCGATACATTAGAATTGACACCTGCACTTGCCCCTATTTTAACATAAGGTGTTCCTCTAAAATTTTTAGCTTTTATATTGATATTTGCTCCTCCAAAATCACCGTAATTTTTAGTTTCAAAGGTTTTACTAATATCAATGGCCTCCACAACATCTGTCGAAAATACAGAAAGGTCAATATTCTTATTACTCGGATTGTTTGAAGGCAACGGCAATCCGTTTAGCGTTGTGATGTTATAACGATCTCCTAAACCACGTACAAAAACACTTCCTGAACCTTCTTGTTTAGAGACACCAGATACTTTTGTGACAGCCGCTGCTACATTGCTTACCCCTTTACGTGATAATTCTTGTGCTCCAATAGCGGCAGTCATTACAACAGCTTTCTTTTTTTCAGCCAATAGGGCCGATTCTTTTTCTCTACTAACTTGTGCTTTTACAATTACCTCATCCATAGTAATTCCTTCGCTGGCACCTAGTACTTGATTTATTGAATAATTTTGACCAGCCTCTACAGAAACTGTTACTTCTTCTGTAGCATACCCAACAAAACTAAAAACAATAACATGTTCTCCTTCTTCTAATGACAAGGTGTATTTTCCATCAAAATCGGTAGTAGCACCAACAGTCGTTCCTTTTACAAATACATTTGCAAATGGGAGTGACTCATTATTCATTTCTTTATCGGTAACAATACCTTCTACAATTCCTCGTTCCTGCCCCGTAATAACGGTTGTTAACAATAGTACGAATACAACTAATAATTTTCTCATTATATTTATAACTTATTTTGAGCTGCAAAATTCTATTTATTCGGTCAATAAAAAGTTACCCCTTCTTTATTGTAACATGAATTTTATGTTAAGATTGAGCTCCAAGATTAAATGATTGTTAACTAAAGCAACAAGATGAATTTTATGCGTAGCTTTGTGTAACCTCGAAAGCAAGTACCTATGAAAACAAATGAGATCAAAATTTTACTAGTCGATGATGAGCCTGATATTCTTGAAATTGTAGGCTACAATTTAAAAAACGAAGGTTATTCAATCCATACAGCCAATAACGGAATGAGCGCAGTTGCAGAGGCGATCAAACACAAGCCGCATTTGATTTTACTCGATATCATGATGCCTGAAATGGATGGAATTGAAGCCTGCGAAAAAATAAGGAATACAAAAGGACTAGAAAATACGGTGATTTCGTTTTTAACAGCAAGGGGTGAAGATTACTCTCAGGTAGCCGGTTTTGATGCGGGTGCTGATGATTACATCACCAAACCTGTAAAACCGAAGGTATTAGTTAGCAAAGTTAAATCCCTACTCAGAAGGGTAAAAGAGAACAATGCAGACGTCGACAAGACTACTTTGGGGAATATTGTGATAGACCGAGAGGCGTATCTGGTGATTAAAGACGGTGCGAAAATTGTATTGCCTAGAAAGGAATTTGAACTTTTTTCTCTGCTTGCTTCGAAGCCTAACAAAGTCTTTAAACGAGAAAATATTCTTGATAAGGTATGGGGAAATGAAGTTGTTGTTGGAGGAAGAACCATCGATGTTCACATTAGAAAACTTCGTGAAAAACTGGGTGACGACCATTTTAAAACAGTGAAAGGGGTGGGTTATAAATTCGTTTTGAATGAAGATTAAAAAAACCTACGCTTTTGCTTTTATCACTGCCATTATCTTCACAATTCTCATTGTAGGTACTGGGTCTCTTCTTTTCTATTTCGACTACGATTTTTTGGATTTTCAGAACATAGCTGTACTCACAACAGGTGTATTTCTGTTGATTTTTATTGTGCTCCAAAAAAGAGTAGAGCAGTTTATTTACAAACGTGTTTTAAAAATTTACGAGGATGTTTCTCTATTGGATGCGAGTAATCTAAGTAAAAAATCGATTTCTCCAGATATAGAATCACTTTCTAAGGAAATGCAAAAATTTGCAAAGGACAAGCAACTGGAAATAGAATCATTAAATGAGCGAGAATCCTATCGAAGAGAGTTTTTAGGAAATGTTTCACATGAGTTAAAAACCCCTTTATTTACAGTACAAGGCTATTTACTCACACTTATTGAAGGTGCTGCCGATGACAAAGAAATTAGAAATCGATATTTGGAAAGAGCGAATATAGGTGTAGAACGTTTGGCTTCAATTGTGAAAGATTTAGACATGATTTCAAAGCTGGAAAGCAACGATTTGAATTTAACTATTCAAGCATTCAACTGTATTGAAATGATTCAGAACGTTTTTGATCTTTTCGAAATGAAGGTTAAGAAAAAGAACATGACCTTGCGATTCGATAAATTTTATGAGTTTCCTGTGATGGCACTAGGAGATGCTGCTAAGATTGAGCAGGTGCTTATCAATTTGATTGTAAATTCTATCAAATATGGAAAATTTGGAGGTATAATTATGGTAGGTATTGAAGCTACAGGAAAAAACAAATTGGCTTTAAAGGTATCTGATAACGGAGAGGGCATAAAACAGGAAAACATCAATAGAATTTTTGAACGTTTTTACCGTGTAGATCAAAGTCGATCTAGAGAGCAAGGTGGTTCCGGACTTGGACTTTCCATTGTTAAGCACATCATGGAGGCACATAAAGAGACCATTACTTTAGAAAGCGAATATGGCAAAGGTTCTACGTTTACTTTTACCTTGAAAAGGGCTTAATTCAACCACTTGACCGGTTATACATCAAACACCTGCATTCGTTCTGAATCTATTTTTGTGCTCGCATATGCACCAAAACCTTTATAAGCATCTACAGCATCCAAATGAGATGTTTTAAAATCAGTTTGCTTACAGTAAGGAGCAATGTGTTGCTTTTGTAAATATTTGGCTAAATATTCTTGTTCACCTTGTCCGGGAGTTGGCACAAAAAAGCACTTTTTCCCCAATACTGCAAGGTCCATAATGGTACTATATCCCGATCTACAAACCACCTTCTCACTGCTATTGATAGCATCTTGTAATGCCTTTCCACTCAAAAAGTTTACCAACTGAATGTTTGGATTATTAGTATGAATAGCTGTAGGTCGTAACATTCCTCTAATAAACAATACTTTTTCTGAATAATTTTCAAATTCTGTGAGTAAACGCTGCTCAAAAATAGTTCTTTGCGGCTCGGGACCCGACAGTAATATTAATACAGTGTTAACCATTGATTTTTTGGCTTTCTTAAACCTCGATAAAACACCGAGATATTTTACCGGAATTTTTGGCTGTTTTCCTTCAGCTAATCTTCCCGATAATGAGTTTAACAACGCTATATCTGGCACCCAACATTCTGAATATTTATTTATAAATTTCGCATGAATATAGGTAGTGATAAAGGTGGTTATTCCAGAAAACACTTGTAGTTGATGTGTTATATATACAGAAGGGATATCCTTGTGATACATCCCAAATCGATTGTCGGAAATAACACCAGACAATTGGTATTTTTCGGCAAGTGTTTTTAGCAATTTATGTTCATTTCGTACCGCTTTGAGGATGGAAAACATATCCAATAGTAGCTTCCACTTCAACCAACTTCCCTTTTTTGTGTATTTGATATGATAGGAAGGTAGGCTTTCAGCAAGCAAGGATGGAAATTCTTGTTTTAAAAATTCCAGTGCTACACCGTCGCTGGCAATAATAGGTTCGTAACCGTTAGCTTGTATAAAATGAATTATGGGAACACAGCGAGCTGCATGTCCTAAGCCCCAATTTAATGGGGCGATAAGAATTTTTTTAGTTTGTTTAGAAGTCGCTTTTTTTGTTGACATTGTTTTCAATTAAAGACTTCCGTTCAAGGATTACAAGTCTTTAAGATCGAAACCGATATCCTTACGATAATTCATCCCTTCAAAAGCTACTTTAGCAATATTTGAATAACATTTTTCAAGTGCTTCCTCCATGGTATCACCAAGTGAAGTAAATGTCATTACACGCCCTCCATTGGTTACAACACTGCCATCTTCCGTCAATTTGGTACCTGCATGGTAAACGGTGGTTCCTTGAACGTCATTTAAACCAGAAATTACTTTTCCTTTTTCATAGGCTTCTGGATAGCCTCCTGCAACAGTCATTACCGTTGTAGCTGTTTTTGAAGTCAATTTAAACGATTTTTCAGCTAAGGTTTGTGTTGCAACACCTTCAAAAAGTTCTAACAAATCTGACTCTATTCTTGGTAAAACTGCTTCTGTTTCCGGATCTCCCATACGCACATTGTATTCAATTACAAATGGGTTTCCATCGATATTCATCAATCCAATAAAAATAAATCCTCTATAATCTATTCCGTCTTTTTGCAAACCTTCAACGGTTGGGATTACTACTCGGTCCTCTACTTTTTTCAAGAAATCTTCATTTGCAAAAGGCACTGGAGAAATGGCTCCCATTCCACCTGTGTTCAATCCTGTATCTCCTTCACCAATTCTTTTATAGTCTTTTGCAGAAGGCAATATTTTATAACTTTTCCCGTCTGTCAATACAAACACAGACAATTCAATTCCGTCCAAAAACTCTTCAATTACTACTTTAGAAGATGCGGCTCCAAATTTTTCATTCGACAACATGTCTTCTAATTCCGCTTTCGCTTCTTCCAGCGTGTTTAATATCAACACTCCTTTACCTGCTGCTAAACCATCTGCTTTGAGTACAAAGGGTGGTTTTAACGTTTCTAAAAAAGCTTTCCCTTGATCCAAAGTCTCTTTGGTAAAGGCTTCATAAGCTGCGGTTGGAACCCCATGCTTTTTCATGAATTTTTTTGAAAATTCTTTACTCCCTTCTAGTTCGGCACCGTCTTTCTGTGGACCAATTACAGGGATATTCTTTAAGGCTTCGTCTTGTAAGAAAAAATCGTGAACACCAGCTACAAGTGGTGCTTCTGGCCCAACAATCACCATATTGATGTCATTTTCTAACACTGTATTTTTTACTGCCTGAAAATCTACAGGATCAATATGTACGTTGATTGCGCATTGTGCAGTTCCTGCATTTCCTGGAGCCACATACAATTTTGATAATTTGTTACTTTGCGAAAGTTTTAAAGCAAATGCATGCTCTCTTCCTCCAGCACCTAAAATAAGAATGTTCATTTTTAATGTATTTATTTTCCTTTACCTTTTATCACCACGAGAACTGTGTAAAGGATTATTTTAATATCAGTCCACAAAGATAAGTTATCCAAATAAATTAAATCATATCTTGCTCGTAATTTCATTTGTTCTAGACTATCCGCATAGCCGTATCGAATTTGCCCTAAAGAAGTTATTCCTGGTTTCAATTCTTGCAATAAGGCATATCTAGGAATATGGCTAATAATCAAATCTAGAAAGAACTGTCTTTCTGGTCTTGGACCAACAATACTCATTTCCCCAATGAACACATTATAGAACTGCGGAAATTCATCAATTCTATATTTTCGTAAAAAGGAGCCAAAAATTGTAATTCGTGTCGATTCTTCATTCGAAAGTAAGGGATCATTTACAGGTGGAATTCCCTTCATACTTCTAAATTTAAATATTTTAAAAACCTTTCCCCTTTTTCCCACTCTTTCTTGTTTGTAAAAAGGTCGTTCACCAGTACTCAATACAATAATAATTGCAACCAATGGGGTCATCCAAGAGAGTACAAAAATTAGTACCATGAGTGAAAATAGGATGTCAAAAATTCTTTTTAGCATGTTGCAAAAGTACTCTTTTATTCGATTAAAATTTGTTCAATTATTTTCTGGGTAATTGCATAGGTAGGACGTACCCCAGAGGTTCCCAATCCTCCAGAAGCTAATGTACTTCCTGTTTTTAATGGGTTGTCTGAAGCGTAATATGCATACCTTACTTTTACATCTTCTGAAATATTGTTTCTTATTTTTGATGCTGCTTGAATGGCTTTTTGATAATGTGCTCCTTCCATTTCCAAACCTATAACGTTCCAAGTGGACCTGTAGAAGTAGTTCAATACTTCTCTGTTTTGCAAGGAAGTTCCAAGTACGGTAATCATTGCACCTTCATATACCTGAGAGCCAAACCCTGCCAAATCATTTTTAGTAAATTCGTTCTTAAAAGGATAATTGTCGGCGGTTCCTTCAAAAACATGTGCTTTTGGAATCATGATATCTCCTTTTCCTCCTTCTAAAATTCCTGCTTTTCCCATTATTGAAATCGAAAGTACGTTTAAATAATGACTTTTGGAGCCTGAAAGGTATGGTTTTAACAATTCATCCATGGTCTCATAGGCTTGTTCACCAAAAGCATAATCCATTACAATTAGAATTGGTTTGTCATTTGGGCTCACATTGAGGTTTAAAAAGGAAATTTTTGCAGTATCAATTATCTGTACATTGATATTTGCTCCTGATTGGTCTTTTATATAACAAAGCCCATTTTGCTTTGAAAACTGTTTTACGCGGTCTCTAAGGGCTCTGTTTTCTCTAATGCTTAATTTCTCAAAAAGCTCAAACCCTTGTAAATCTTCAATTCCATTTAGCGCTTTTTCAGCGTACAAGGTGTTTAAAACAGAATGCATATTTGCACTTATGATATGGACGGGTCGTTTAATTAGTGAATTTTCTAACAGATATTCTTTTACCTTTTTAGCCCAAATTTCTCCGTAAATATGTTGACCAATTTGCTCTTTTAACAGATCACTAAAGGTTATGATTCTTTCTTTACCGTTGGTTTCCTCTTGAATAGCCGACTGCCCTAGTGCATATATAAAATAAAAAAAACGATCCGGATTTTCAATCGTAGCGAAATCCTCATAGGCTTTTTTTATTTCTTTAAAAGTTCTTCCCAACAGACTTCCTAGATGAATAAAAGTTACATCTTTTTCCTGTTCATCGAGTTTTTTGTTCTTGAGTACTATTGCTTCTAAATGGGTCCATTCTCGCTGCACATCAACGGCACCTTCTTCTTTTTTTAGAATTCGACGCATTAATTTATGTGACTCTATACATAAAAAAGTAAGATGGGTAATGCTATCATAAATGTCAGACCTTCCTCTTGTGATTTCGATATGCATTAAATCCCTATCAATACGATAACAATTTCTTCTTCTTTTTTTGGGTACGATGGTGTCAAATGACGCTTTTAAATCTCCTTCATCTGCTGTAAGGTTAATGAATTGACATTCTTCAATACCTTTTGGGAGACGCTCAGTAACGTATAGCAACCCATTCAACTCCATTTTTTTTTCACCTATCGAACCATAGATCTCAGGTTGTAACACCATAAGTGCTTCTATCAAGGCTTCTCCAGAAACCCCCATCGGTTTGTAAAAGCCTCTTGAAAACAAATGCCGCATACTTATATACAGGCGTTCAATAGCTCTAGTAGATTCTTGAGTCCGTGTTCGGATAGTGTTCTTAGCAGCCTTCATCTTACTACGAATTGGTATGTGCTAAGAATTTGACAGCTAGTTTTCTCATTTTGAGGTTCAATTCTTTTTGACTCCATTCTTTAGTATCAAGATACAAAAACATACCTATGAATTGATGCTCATTAACAGTTCCAAAATCTGCTTTATTCAGTCGATAGGCTTCTCGTAGCAATCGTTTAATTCGATTGCGATCTACGGCGTTTTTTACTTTTCTTTTTGAAACAGAAACTCCTACTTTCAAAACCGTCTTTGCCGCGTGTTCTTTTTTTAGAAAAACCAAGCGCAATGGAAAAGCCGCTACAGTTTCTCCTTCTACAAACAATTGTTCAATTGCCTTTCTGCTTTTAAGTTTCTCAAGTTTGCTGTAGCTAAGTTTCATCAAAACAAAAATAGAAATAATTGTTGGATTCCAAGAGGCTTAGCGATGCGAATTTAATATTTGTATTTGTTTGAAGACCACTAACGGAGTCAATTAAAACAAATAATTTATAGCCGCTGAAAAATTCCTTCCCGGAGCACTAATTCCAGATGCAAACTCTTTGTAGTGTCTGTCAAAAATATTTGAGGTTTTGAATTGTAACTCCACCGATGGACTTACATCGTATGTTGCAGAAAAATTAAAGATCTCCCAGCTTGGTGTTCCCGCATATTTGTCTACTTCTTCAGATGCGTTTTCATCTCGAACTGGAGATTGTTCAATATTGTCAATTCCTTCACTTGTATTGTATTTTTCTGCAGGTTTCTCCGCATTAAATTCAAAATTTAGATCCAACTCTAGTTTATGAGTTCTATAGATCAAACCAAGATTTCCAAACAGCGGAGGAATTGATGACATATACTCCTTAGTATCATAGGTTTTACCTTCTGTAAAAGTAATAGACCCTCTACTCAACCAACGTTCACTAAACTCTCCACGAAAACTAAAAGACCCACCTGTTACATAGGCTTTGTCTCGGTTTACATTTGCCAACACGCGTCCTGTTTCCCCTTCATATGTTACAGTTGACTCTCCTTCTGTATGGTTGTGAATGTCGTAGGGAGCTCTAATGATATAATTATCTAACAGCGTGTAATAAACATTCAAACCTACAGTAAACATTTTATTGTTAAAATAGCGTTGCACACCTATTTCTGAATTGTATGCGAATTCTGGTTTAAGATAAATATTTGGTACGGTTATATTCCCTCCTTTTTCACGAACTTTCCCAACATCATCTATATTTGGAGATCTAAAGCCAGAAGAGAATACGGCACTTATTTTATAAGATTTTGTAGGTTTGTACACATGTCCAATTGTTGCGGTTAGTGCCGAGTTTTTTAATGAAATTTTTGAATCAGGGAGCTGAATAAACGATTCATCAATCCATGTAGCGTTGAGTTGTGTCCCTGTAAATCTCAATCCTGTGTTTAAGGTATTTTTCTCATTTAAATCTTGACGGTACTCTGCATACACAGCTTGCGTAAAATAGTCACTTCCACCATCTGGATATCTCGATTGCACCGCAAAATTCCCAGAAACTCCTGTAATTCTATCTGTATTCGGATCAATAATCAAGTATTCGCCATAGGAATTGGAATGTACTTTATTGTATACAATTTCAAATCCGTATGATAAGTTCCTACTTTTGTCTTTTGTGAGTCCTACCGAAAAATCACCGTTTAGACTATATACATCCACATTTTCATTTCTGTAGGAACGTTCATCAATGGTATTGAATCTTCTTTGTATTCTAGATTCGCCTATGTCTTGAAATGCTAGTGTTACTGCCCCGTTATCTATCCAATCGTGTACTTCCTCCAATTTTAATTGGGTAGAAAAAAGCATTCGTTTTTGGGGTCCATACAACCATTCTGCAAACTTTAAATCTCCTGTATTTGTTTTTTCAGTAAGTTTATCAAACCGTGGTATATCGGAAGATTCTGAGTATTGAAAATTGAACATCAACTCCATATCATTAGATACTGGAAGGTAGATTTTTTGAAGTACATCTACTTGCGCATATCCTGTGTTTTTCTGTAACTCTGGTGATGTATTTGTAATTGGAGTACTGTTTGCTATTTCCTCTGAATTGTTAGAATACTCAAATACTTTCCCCCAATCGTCATAGCCATGTCTTCGGTTTGCACCCATTTTTAAATCGCCAAAGGTGCTATAGGACACACTCGTATATGACGCCCATTTTTGAAAACTGAGTTCCGTAGCTATGTTCGTTGTAAATTCATTATTAACAGAACCTACTCTGGAATACAAAGAAGAGTTCACTTGATTAAAAGCCGAAGTTCTAAGATTTTTTGTATAGTAATGAATAACACCTCCAAGCGCGTCTGACCCATAAACCACTGAGGTTGGACCAAACAATATTTCCACCCTATCTAATATAGAAGGAGCTACGGTAATTCCATTTTGCAAATGTCCTTTTCTATATATAGCATTGTTCAACCGCACCCCGTCCACCACAAGTAGGACTCTGTTAGCTTCCATACCTCTTAATACCGGACTTCCACCACCAAATTGAGATTTTTGAACTTTTACTCCAGGGGTTTTACTCAACAAATCTGCAGAGGTTTGCGGCGCAATTTTTTTTATTTCTTTTGCGGTAATAATTTCAATTTGTTCACCAATTCGATTTCTTTTTTCTTTCCCTCTAGTTACAGAAAGTACAACTTCCTGTAGGGTTTCGGTATTCTTAACTAGCTGAATAAGCTGTTCTTTGGATAGAACATCTGCCAAATGGCATTTTTGTTTTACATACAAATAATGGTATACAAAAACGGGGTCTTCACCTAGCAGTTGAGCTACTTCCACTTCCCCATTCTCATTCGTATAACGCACTATAGATTTCTCTTTATTGGAAAGGGAAACACCATCTATAGGCAATCCTGAATCACTATCTACGACACGAATAACCTGGCCCTCGCTACTAAAAACGGAGAAAATAAGAACTACTATCGCATACAGCTTCTTCATTAATTAAATAATTTCTTCAAAACATTCATTGATTTCGGCCGCTTAAAGCCCATCAAATGCATTTCAAAATACCTCAAAATAATCTCTAATAACCGTTGCCTTGATTTCACATGTAAGGCCAACTCATTAGCTGTATCAAATTTTATGCCTAATGCGTTTTTAAGCAGTAACAAATCATCTCCTTCTAGACATTCGCCTAAAAACACTTCGTTTGTAAAGCTTCCTTCTACCATGTTAAAGTAACAATCATCCTGTGTATACTCACCAGGGTAAAACCCTAAATACTTGGTTAATTTCAATAAAAAAACAAGGTGAAAATTTGCAACGTGACTGTGTAAGTCTAACCATTTTAAAGAGGTTTCAAGATATGCAAACAAGGCTTGATTTCCTTCTTCCTCTCGGACAGTATTTGCCAACATTTCGGCTATAAAAAAGGAAATAGATTGTTTGGTATAGTCGGAAAATATGGTTTCATAAGCGTGAGAGATGCGCGCCTCCTTGATACTGTGCAATTCACTTTTTCTTGAATGACTCACCACAATTTCGAGTTGTGTAAGCGGCTGGAAGTAGGCCGGCCTTAATTTTCCCTTTTTCGATTTCAACACACCTCTCAATAGATAGCTTTTGCTACCTGATTGCTCGGTATAACATCGTACAATCAGACTGGAATCTCCATACTTGATTGCCGTTAGTACAATGGCTTTTGTACTTACTTGCATTAATTTATAATTGCAATTTTGGTAGAAGCGGTTTGTTCTCCGTCTTCGTTGTACATTAACACTATATACACTCCAGAAGCCACTTTTACACCTGCAAGGTTTGTTTTATCCCAAACTATCTTGCCTCCGAAAGAAGATTGAGACTCTACAGTATTTGATTCAAAAACTAGGTTCCCTGCTACATCTACTATTTTTATATTTGTTCCTTCTGGTAAATTAACCCCATCCTTACCTACCAATGAAACCGTATTGTGTTGTTTTAATGATGGGTTTGGAAATCCGTATACCTCACTTAATCGCTCTCCATAGGGAGCGATTTCGGTATCATATGAAATGATTCCACGAGATGTCAAGAAATAGATTCTACCAGTAGATTCATCCATCTCAATTTTCAATATGTCATTGGATGGCAACGGAGAGTTTTCGGTAGTAAAGCTTGCCAATATTTTTTGACCAGATGCATTTGTTTGTACAACTCCACCAGAACTTGTAGCAAACCATTTGTTATTGGCTCCATCTACATAAATATCATTGATGGTAGCACTACCCAATAATTCTGAAGCCACACCATCTACTACTATAATAACAGGTTCTGGCCGTTGATAATTCCCTGTAAATACATTCTCGACATCGTCAAAAACTACCAATCCGAGATTGGTACCTATCCAAATTCTATTGTTCAAATCTGCAGCTACAGCATATACAACATTTGAAGGCAAGTTATCTTCTTCAAGGCTTAATCTATGCACCTTTGGAACACTTTCACCATCGGTCACAAATACACCTTCAAAATAAGTCCCTAGCCAAACATGATTATCTGCTCCAATATCCATGTCATAAATACTTGCGTATTGCTCACCTCTATCGACTACCGACGAGAAATCTATTTGGGCAACAGTAACATCATCTTCTAATTTGCTAAGTAATTTAGTGTCTTTCCCCCAAGAGTTGGCCACCCATAAATTTCCATCTACGTCAAATTTTGATTTGGTAACCAATGAAAAGTTCGATGAATGTTGCCAATAACCAAGACCATTATTTTCAGTGTTTATCATATCTACTGATTGGTCATTTTCAACTACCAACACCCCTTTATAATAGGAGCTCACATAGACGCGATTGTCATGAGTTGGATCAATCAATACATCGACCAAATCACGAGACTGAAACTCGGAACTATATGGTACATGGACCCAACTATTCCCGTCAAAATGTGAGGGGCCCATTTTGGTTCCCGTAAAATTAAAGGCTTCGTTGTATGCCCCGTATACAACCCAAAGATCATTATTCCCAGCATCTAAAGCAAATATATCATTTTGAATTGGTCCCTGAATTTCAATTTGAACAAAATCATCTACGTCAGAGAATTCGCTCCTCAATATACCCATTGAATCTGTTCCCAAATAAATTGAATTGCCATCAAGCTCGACAGATGAAATATTGGTTCCTGTAGGATTTAACGAATAGAGTTGATTGTAATTCACATCATACACTTCAGCTATATTTTCGCCACCTGCTATGAGAGACAAATTATCTGTTTCTACATCAAGAATGGTTTCAGACAAAGTAACTACCAATTCTAAACTCGACTGTGTATTTATTTGATAAATATTCTCCTCTTTTGCAACAATTACCTGATTGTTAAAAACCAACAAATTATCGAATGCTCCAGTAAAGTATAAATTCCAGTTATTCCAATCATTTAAATTGGTATTCATATCTGCAATATACACACCCTCATTCGAGCTCGCATATATAAATCCTCCACTAATTACAACCGAGCTAACATCGATTAATGAAGAATTATTTCCTATAAAATAAGTATCTTGAAATTCTTCTTTCTCCAAGTCGTAAACTACGATTCCAAATTGCGTAGACAAATACAACTTATTATTCTGTTCATAAAGTTCGTTAATCCTTTTAATTGAAGAAATTTCTGACACTAAAATATCCACCACTTTCTTAACGCTGCCATCATCCTTTATCAATTCTAATAGTCCATTTTCATATCCAATAATCAAGGTTGAATTTTCTTCTGAATAATAGACAGAAGCGTTCACATCACCAGACAAACCATTTACTGTTGACAGCTTTTCTTTTTCCTGCGTAAGTGTATCATATGAGAAAGCCCCTGTTGCTACTGTTGCATATAGCTTTGTACTGGATAAGATAATGTTTTTTACACTTGAATAACTATAGAAGTCATCCCAACGACTCGCATCGAATGACTGAGATTGCAAGACAATTGGTATACATATGAACCATAAGGACTTCCATTTTTGGCAAATCCTATAAGAATTTAGTTGCAGCATAATTACATTTTATTTAGTTTTTCAAGTTTCCTTTCAGCAACTTCTAGAATGACTATATCTGGATTTTCTCTTTGAATTAATTTTTTGTCAAATTTATAATCGCGAATATAAACACACTCTCCAAAACTCTCGTTTAAATATTTTTTTAAATTTTGAGCAAATGAGTCTCCAAATATAAGGACTTTAAATGGAGTATCCTGTTTTTTATATCTATCTTCATAAATAGCTACAGCTCCATTGTAGTGGAAAGGTATTGATATTTCATTTTCTACCTTTCGACTCCTATTTTGGTCTACAAATGTAATATTCGGTACAAATTCACCAGTTTCTATGTTCAACATCCTCACCAAATCACCAGAATCCTTGTAAACGCTATCTAATTTTATTTGCTCATTCGACAGTGCTTTTACTTCTGGATATTCTTCAGAAATTACATTCATTAGTTGTACATAGCCTAAATAAGCACCGTAATCATTCCAGTGTGAATCATTTTTGTAATATAGCTGAACAGTATCCTTTGCTTTTAAAATTGGTTCTTTCAAGTCGATAAGCTCAAAATCATGTTTGGCATCTAGAAATTCTTTTAAAACAGAGAACTTTGTCTTCTTGTTATGTATACTAAACGGTAAATACTGTGAATAAATTGTGTGCTTATTGGGAGCCACTGCAACGAAAAAGCGAATTCCATTTTGTTCAAGCCAAGTATTGGCTGTTACTAGTTTAGAGGCAATATTGTTTAATTCTGTTTTCGAAAATTGATTTGCCCCAATAGTTTTCGAAACTACATTATTGTGTTCATCTCCTAAAAAATACCAGCCATTTTTACCTGAAACTACTTTTCTTGGCAACGGATCTTCATCAAACAAATTCTTTAAGCCCATTTTGTATAAATTAAAAAAAGCAATTCTAAATCCGAAATTATCGTTAAAATACAATTTAAACTCTCTCACAAATTGCACTGGATATGCCATTTGAAATTCGGGAAAATTTTGCATTTTTCTATTTTCATCATTTGAATAGTTCCCTTCTAGTCCTGTAAACATCACAATTGATGGGGTTAACAGCAAACCTAAAGCCAAGGTTATAAAAATTATATGTACTGTTTTCTTATACATCAAAATCTAAAATAAATAAATGGATTGTAGGCGTCTACTGCAATATACATACAAGATAATAGTAATAGTAAAATTGTCATAGCATTTTTAAGAATCAAAGTTTGTGAAGCATTTATTCTAAAAACCTTGTATTGTAATGGAAATGAGAAAGCAATCGCAAAACACAAGGCCAAACAACTTTCTGTTCTAAAATAGTACGAAAGCACTCCGTTACTTAAGTTTTCCGGTGTAAACACAAACATCTTGTGTAGGTACTGAAACGCAAGATTTAAATCTCCTGCTCTAAAAAACACCCAACCAATTAATACGACTACAACAACATACATATGTTGTAACACAGAAGGAAATTTCTTTCCTGAATCGCCAATCTTTTCTACAAGGAGAAAAAAACCATGCCAAAGTCCCCACACTATAAACTTCCATTCAGCACCATGCCAAAGCCCCGTAATAAAGAATACGATTAGTAAATTAAGTAAAATTCTTTGCTTACTAACTCGATTCCCTCCTAGAGGGATATACAGATAATCTCGAAACCAATTCGACAATGAAATATGCCATCTTCTCCAAAATTCTTTAATAGATTTTGAAATATATGGGTAGTTGAAATTTTCTGGAAATTGAAATCCAAACATTTTCCCCAGCCCTATTGCCATATCAGAATAACCTGAAAAATCGAAATATATTTGAAACATATAGGCAACAGCACCCAACCACGCGAACAAGGTAGAAAGCTGATCTCCAGGTATTCCAAAAGATCCATCGGCAACAAATGCTAGATTATTGGCAATTATCATTTTTTTGCTCAATCCAATAATAAATCTTCGCAACCCTTCTGAAAACTGAAATAAACTCGTACTCCGTTGCTTCAAATCCAATTCTATGTCTTTATATCGAACAATAGGACCAGCCACCAGTTGAGGAAATAGGGTTACATAGGTTGCAAAATCAATAAAATTCCTTGTCGACTTTACATTTCCCCTATACACATCAATCGTATACGACATTGTTTGAAACGTATAAAAACTAATCCCTAAGGGCAGGGCCACACTGGACAAAAAAGATATATTTAAATCATAAACCCCCAAATACCTACAAAGAACTTGAATGTTTTCAAAAGCAAATGACGCATACTTAAAATAGAAAAGAATTGCCAAATTAAAAAGAATCGAGATCCAGAGTCCTAGTTTTCTATTGAATTTAGTAATTATCAAGCCAGCAGAATAATCTACAATTGTCGATAAGAGAATCAATACAACCATTTTCTGCTCTCCCCAAGTATAAAACACTAAACTTGCTAACAATAAAATCAAGTTTCGTAATTTTTTTGGAGCTAAAAAATACACAATCAAGACAATTGGCAAAAAGAAAAAAAGAAAAATCGCACTACTAAAGAGCATCTTGAAAGTTAATAGTTAAAAAGCAAATATAATTCATAATATTGGTTTCATAAAAAGTATTATTTTTACTTAAAAACCAGTTAAATGAATACGGAAATAGAAAGAAAGTTTTTGGTAAAAAACATTGATTTTATAAAAGACAGTTACAAAAAGCACAACATTAAACAAGGTTTTTTAAATTCAAATAAAAATAGAGTTGTTCGCGTACGTATTCAAAATGAAAAAAGCTTTTTAACCATCAAGGGGCCTTCAAATGCTACCGGTACTACACGATTCGAATGGGAAACCGAAATTCCCTTACATGAAGGTTTGCAATTATTTTCTTTATGCGAAGAAAACCGAATTGAAAAAGTAAGATATTTAGTAAAACAAGACACGCATATATTTGAAGTAGATGTCTTTTCAGGAAAAAACAAAGGGCTAATAATTGCAGAAATAGAACTTGAATCAGAACTTGAAGTCTTTGAAAAGCCTAGTTGGATTGGAGAAGAGGTCACTGGAATCTCTATGTACTATAACACCGAATTGAGTAAAAATCCTTTCGAAAATTGGCAAAAAAAACTTGGACTTTCAAATGAATGAAAGTCCAAGGAATAAATAAATCCTACCCCTAAGATTTATACTTTAATATTTTTATGTTCTTAAATTTAATTTTAAATTAATTCATATGCAAATCAATCACCATGAATTAAACATATGTTAAACAGCTAGAATACAGCCAATTTAAGCTATTGCAAATGTACTGAAAATATTACAATCCATACTATTAACGATAAAAATTAAAACAATTTGTCTAATTTCAATAACAAAAGGGTTTGTTTAAGCTTTTATCGGAAATTTTATCAATACTAGAGTACCTGAAGATGTATCACTTGTCGTATCTTGTATATCTATGGTTACATTTTCTTCTCCAAACATTAAGTAAATTCTTTTTTCTGTAGCAGAGGCTCCAAATGATTTTCTTCTCGATGCTATTTGTGACTTTTCTTCTAGTGCTTTTTTCAAACCTACTCCATTGTCTTCAATAGCAATATGAATAGTATCTTTCTCTTTCGTTAGTTTCAATTCTACTTTCTTCTCTCCCTTCTTTCTAGCGAGTCCATGCCAAATTGAGTTTTCAATATAAGGTTGTAAAAACAGAGGAGGCACGTTTATTTCTGTTAAACACAATTCATCATCTATTGTTACAGAAAAAGCAAAGCCTCCTTTAATTCTCTTTTGCTCAACATTGACATACATTTTTAAAACGTCCAATTCTTCTAATAGAGAAATATGCATTCTTTCCGAATTTTTTAAGACCGTACGAATTAACCGAGAAAAAGAACTGATATAATCCGAAGCCTGTTCTTTATCGTTTTTTAAAACATAATTATTTATAGAGTTCAAAGAATTAAACAAAAAATGCGGGTTCATTTGACTTTGCAAAGCAGTCATCTTCAGTTCTGCAGTCTCTTTTTGTTTTAACAAGTACTGAAGCTTTAAGTCGGTTTTTTTTTCGATAATTTGCTTGAAAATTCTTCCCATTATATAAGTAAACACAAGTGCCTCCAATAAAACGCCTAAATAAGTAAAAATCATGGGTTCAAAATCGAGTAATTCAAAACTATTCCTATACATTGGTTGACACCACGCAGGGGCCACCGGTTTGAAGAAATACAAAAAAACAAAAAACAGATAAAGACTATAGTTTAAAAATAATCGCTTTTTATTCTGAAAATAAACACTAATATTGATAATAAACAACACGAATAAAGCACCTCGTATCCATGAAAATATTTCTGAATGAAAATCGCTAAACATCTAATTCGTAAGTTGCAATTTGTTCATTAATTCAATCTTTTTATTCCTACTAACACTGGCGGTTAGTTCATTTGTTAAGACCAATTCTCCTCCCATTCTTTTCAAATAAGCTTTCACATGATCTAGGTTTATCAAATATGAATTATGTACACGATAAAAAGAATGCATCATGAATTTCTTTTCTACTTCTTTTAACGTTTTGGAAACGACTATTTTTTGATTCGATTTTAAAAAAATTGTCGTATAACTTTTATCAGCCTGAAGCATGATAACATCATGTGGTTCTATAATATAAATTTTTCCATCTGCCGAAATATTAATTTTACAAGGTGGATTATGTATTGTATTCAATAACGAATGCACCTTTGCTCCCAAGTCATCATTTTCAATGCTTAGTCTTGCTTTTTCAACAGCATGAATCAGTTCAGCCTTATCGATAGGCTTCAATAAGTAGTCTATGGCATTTTCCTTTATAGCTTTAAGAGCAAATTCGTCAAAAGCTGTAGTAAATATTAATTTAAAGTTTTTAGAAGTTAAGTTTTCTAAAAAAGAAAATCCATTCATTTCTGGCATTTGTATATCTAAAAAGACGATATCAGGTTTTAAGTCCTCACAAATTTTGAGCGCCTTGATAGCACTTGAACACATCGTAACCTCAATATTGGATACATATTTTTTTAACTTCCACTCCAACACCTCCAGCGCATCGACTTCGTCGTCAATTAATAATAATTTCAACATAGATTCAAAATGAATTTTCCACTAAAATACACATTAATTTGAAAAAGCGCTTCAACAATGTTTACAAGGGATTCAAAACAAAACAATAAATCGCAATAAAATGCGTAAAACTCCCTAACAACACCAAGACGTGAAAAATCGCATGATTGTAAGGGACTTTTGGCAACACAAAAAGAACAGCACCTATCGAATAAAAAATCCCGCCAGCCAGCAAAAGTAAAAGACCTTCTCTTCTGAAATTCTGAAGTAGTGGTTCTAATGCAAAAATAATCATCCACCCCATAAGGACATATGTAATCACCGATACAGCTCTATATCTCCCAATAAAAAACCATTTATACAAAACACCAATAATAGCAAACAGCCAAGAGAAACCAAAAACTATCCAGCCTATTCTTCCTTGCAATACAATTAATGCAACTGGCGCATACGTTCCTGCAATTAGAATATAAATAGCTGCGTGATCAAAAATATTAAAGAAAAAACGAATTCTCTTATTCACGGCACTGTGATATAAAGTTGAGGCAGTATATAATACAATCATACTCAAACCGTAAATAACAAAACTCAAAACTACCAGTGGATCATCTGTTTTCAATGATTTGCTGATTAAAAATGGAAAGGCGATCAAACTTAACACCACACCAATCCCATGAGAAAGTATATTTAATTTCTCTTCCTTATCAGAATAATATGTTACGTTAAACTCCATAATAAAACAGTAATTATGTTCTTTATAAGATACGAAAAAATAACGAAATTTGAAAATATCCTAATCGGAAATTAGACAGGTATACAGTTGTTCGTAACAGTCGTTTTTTAAATTGACCCAATCCTTTGGCTTTAGTGAATCTGTTTCTATAATTGGAAGAAATTTTACACGCAATGGCCCCGGTCCTCCACTAAAAAACGTGTATGAAAATCGAAGTTTACAATCGTAAAATACAATAGGAACAATTGGCAAATGATGTGCTATTGCCATACTAAAAGCTCCTCTGTTAAAAGCATGTAATACAATGGACTCATCATCGGGCACTAGGCCTTCAGGAAAAATACAAACACTCAACCCCATACCTACTTTCTTAGCAACCTGAGCAAAAACTTTTGCCTTACTTTTGATATCACGCCTATCTACTAAAACACATGTTCTGCTATAAAAAAAACCAAATACTGGAATCTTTGCCAATTCCTTTTTTCCCACAAAAACAAAAGGATTCTCTACAATCACTAACATAAGCATTATATCTACTATAGAGGTATGATTGGCAATAAACACGTAACTCTTGTCTTTAATAAAGGAAGGTTTACTTAGTCTTTTGATTGAGAACCCCATTCCAAATAGGATAAGCTTTGCCCAAATTCGAGCTACTTTAAAAAAAACAGGATACCACCTTTTTCGAGCTGTTACCACAATAAAAACCGGAGAAAAAACAAACAACACCACAGTGAACAGCAGGTAGAACCACACTCTCCAAAGAAGTCGTAAACTATTTAGCATTATGTTTTTCATCATTCAAAATTAAGCTATTTCTCTGGATGTAATGTCCTTTTTTCAATTCCAACACATTTCAACTATTTTTACCGGAACAACTTCTGCTATTCTGAATCACTTTGTGTATTTTTGTGAATCTAAAACAATGAAATGTCAAGAATTTTAACAGGCGTACAAAGTACTGGAACTCCGCATTTGGGGAATTTATTGGGAGCAATTATTCCCGCAATAGAAATGGCCAACAATCCAAAGAATGAATCGTTTTTATTTATTGCCGATTTGCATTCGTTAACGCAAATTAAAGATGGAGAAACCCTAAGAGCTAACACCTATAGCACTGCGGCAGCTTGGCTAGCGTTTGGCTTAAACCTTGACAGTACTGTCTTTTACAGACAAAGCGACATTCCAGAAGTTACAGAACTCTCTTGGTATTTGAGTTGTTATTACCCGTACCAAAGATTGACTTTAGCACACTCTTTTAAGGATAAGTCAGATCGTTTGGAAGACGTCAATGCAGGTTTATTTGGTTACCCTATGTTAATGGCTGCGGATATTTTATTATACGACGCTGAGATCATTCCTGTGGGGAAAGACCAATTGCAACATTTAGAAATGACTAGAGACGTGGCGAGTAGGTTTAACCATCAAATGGGAGAAACATTTGTTTTACCAGATGCAAAGATTCAAAAAGACACCATGTACGTTCCAGGTACGAATGGCGGTAAAATGAGTAAATCGCAAGGAAATATTATCGATATCTTTTTAGATGATAAGAAGTTGCGAAAACAAGTCATGAAAATCAAAACGGATAGCACTCCTATGGAAGACCCAAAGGACCCTGACACCTGTAATCTTTTTGCGCTGTACAAGTTAATTGCTTCCGAAGAACAAACAGCGGATTTACGTGCAAAATACGAAGGCGGGAATTACGGTTACGGACACGCCAAGCAAGCTTATTATGAGTTATTGCTTGAAAAATATGCTGTGCAAAGAGAAAAGTACAATTATTATATGAATAACCTTTCTGAAATAGACAAAGCACTTGCAATTGGTGCTGAAAAAGCAAAAAAAGTAGCTGCAGATGTACTGCAAAGAACACGTCAGAAATTAGGCTATTAAAGACACGCTTATTTGAATACAAAACCTCTCAAATTGAGAGGTTTTTTTGTTATTGCTGGGTATAAGTATGAACACTTGTCTGCGCCACCGGCAAATAATTGACCCCAAACCAGCACACCAACAAAACCACAAAAGCAAGTGCCAATATGGTTAGTGCTTGTTTGGTTTTATGACTGTGGAAATAGCGGTAATGAATGTACGTTAAATACCCCATCCAAGTAAGAAACGCCCAAATTTCTTTTGGATCCCAAGTCCAATAGTGCCCCCAAGCTTCTTTTGCCCACATGGCACCAAACAATAGGCCAAAAGTTAGAAAGGCAAAACCAATATATACAAGATTGTCTGCCAATTTAAGTGTTTCTATGGTAAAATTCCCTTGATATCTGTCTACTATTCCTTTTACAGCTACGATACTTGAAGCCGCCAATACGGCATAGGAAAACAAATACACCAAAACATGTGGCACAAACCACGGACTCTGTAAAGCTGGCATCAGCGTTTTTGAATAGGTCTCTGGATTCAAATAATTTATTATCAAAAACACACCGGCCAATGCAATGCTATACGCCAAAAACCATTTGTATCGCCAACGAAAATAGGTTATAAAGCCAACTAAAGGTAAAAAGGTTGCATACCATAAACGGGTTTCACCCAAGGTTCTCATGGGAGGTCGGTCTAACTCAACCCACAATTTACCAACAAAAACAAGCAATACTACCCAACCCATAAACAACACACTGTTGGCAAAATTTAGATAACCATCATTGCGATAAGACAAGCCAAGTAAAACGAGCCCTACCAACCAAAGAATGCCAACAATACTACTGTAAAAAGGAAAGTCTATCCAAGTCATTACTTTTGATTTTTATTCATTGTATTCCCCAACCAAAACATATTTAGGGCGCCTGCTATCATCATAAATATACCGGTATAAATCACAGGTAACCAAGGATCTCTTACCAATTCAATTACGCTCAAATCTGACCATTTCCCCATGGTTTCATCATAACTCAATTGATAAATATCCCAACCTTTATAAGGAAAGGATTCATTTACTTTTAATACCGCATGAATACGTTCTCCTTCTTTGGTAAGAATATCGATATCCGAACTGAATTCTTTAGGTTCAGGGATGGTCATCACAATTGAATACTCCTCATTTATTTTAAGAGATTCATAGGGATATCTAAAACTTCCACTACTAATCCAACCTTCCACCAAACTGTCATTTTTACTGTTTTTAACTGAAACAAAAGCAGCCGGGGGAGAACCCACTTCATTGACAAAGAAATACTTAGGACCATGCTTTCCTGCATTTGCTAAATAGTCTTTTATATGGACTTCAATATCTTGAAAATAATAGGTTTCACCCTTTTCAACCAGATATAAATTTTTTCCGTTATTGTGCGCTATACTTCCCGATTTGTTATCAACCAAAGCCAACTTAGGGCTGTATTCTTCTATGATAAAATCATTCAAATAAAAAGCGAAAGGCAGGTGAACTTCTTGGTTATCATCATCAAATGCCGTAAAACTCGCTTTGCCTTCATATACATTGAGAGATAACCGCTGTAGATCACCACTACCCAGAACACCAGCCACTAAGGCAATAAACAAGCCTAAATGGCTCACCACAAAACCAAAATTTGCCCAACTAAATTGCAATAGTCTTTTGACGGTTACCAAACCAAGACACGTTAAAAATTGAAATAAAATCAATAGAAAAGCCCAATGAGTAGTAATATGGTTGAGTCCAAACTTTGTAACAAAATTGTTCTCAGAAGGAATTTGCGGCACTATTCCCATGATCATCACCATAAAGGTCACCAATACTATGGAAGATATAGAAGCTGGTACTTTTGTGAGCCAGCGAATCAATTGAATATCAGAAAACCATTTGTAGACGACAAATAATATAAGCACATAACCTCCTAAAAATAGAATATTATAAGGATAGGCAATTAAAAAAGCCTCACTTGAAGGAATACTCAATTCAATAATAAAACCTGTTAGAAGCAACCCTATGCCAATGAAAAATGATTCCATATAGCTCCAAGGGTGCTCCCAAAAGGCTCTTTTATTTTTCTGAATGGTTTGCGTCATAAAGAACTTGTAAACAAAACGAAGATACTAATAATTTGCTTCTCTTTGTTTTGCCTCTTCATCCCATTTCGGCAATACATTCTTTTTAAATTTTTCTTTCTCTGCTTCCAGTTTCGCCATCGGTAATCCAATGAATTTTTGAGCAGCTGCTTTGGTCTCAATTGGAGGATACGGTACTTCACCTTTATAACCAAGAGTCATCAGCAATCTACCCAGTTTTATTCGTGTTTCCTGTGTAATATCGATTCCTTTTCCAATCACTCTACCTAACTCAACAGGGGCATGGAACGAACCTCCATGTGAAGCGGCTGCATAATCCCATCTCCATTGTCCCAGTCGGATACCGTGCAAGATGTCTTTCATTTGAGCTTCTGTTGCTCCTAAATCCCAACATTGTTTTGCTTCTACATGTGCACGCACTAACAAACGTTCTAACTGGTCTCTGTTTTCTAGAATTCTGTCTTGATTGTCATAGACATTTTTAGTCAATACATCTTTTTCTTCACGGTGACAGACTTGACAAGAATTGGCCACATTGTTTAAAGGAGATTGAATATGGTGATCGGTAAACTTCTGTCCACCTTCTGTTTTATAAGGCATGTGACAATCTGCACAAGAAACGCCACGCTGACCATGAATTCCCATTTTATATACTTCATATCCTGGATGTTGCGCCTTTAACATAGGAGCTCTACTTAACTTATGAACCCAATCTACATGTCCTACTCGGTCGTAATAGGTTTCCATATCTTCTACAGTTTGACCGTCATCCCATGGGAATACCAAATAAGGTGTCCCCTCTTTTCCAGGTAATTTTTTATTGAAATAGTATTCTACATGACACTGCGCGCACACTAGAGATCGCATTTCGTTATGTGTAGCTTTTTTGATGTCTTTTCCTTGTCTTTCAAAAGCTTCGATAAGCGCTGGTCTAGTGACTTTTAAATTCATTGTTTCAGAATCGTGGCAATCAGCACAACCAATTGGGTTGATAATCTCAGCACCTAATTTCCCCCATTTGCCCTTGTAAAATTCCTCTACACCGTGTTCGTTCATAATTCTCGGCACATCAGGAGATTTACAAGTCCAACAAGTGGAAGGCATAGGACCATCCTCTTTTCCTTCAGGTCCACCGGTTCTAAGTGTATTGCGAAGATCTTCTACTGCATATACATGTCCACGCCCTTGGTTGTAATCCTTAGAAAATCCGTAACCTGCCCAAAGCACCACCAATCGAGGATCTACTTCGAGCATGTCAATGTTTTTATTTCCATTGTGTTTGGATTGGAATGTAGAGTCAGCAGTTCTGTAGTACGACTCAAATTCTCGAGGAAAGTTTTCTCCCCAAACTTCATTTCTAGGTTCACCTGGCTTTATTTTCGTTACAGGCGTATAGGCATACTTTGCTTCTATTTTACGTTCAGTAATTGTTGAAACTAGCAGTCCTAGTAAAAAAACAACGACCATAGATGCTATAAATAGCACCCAATTTTTCCAAGGTTCTCTTTTTGCGCTCATAATTATTCTTCGTTTTTAGTGTCTAAATTTTCTATATAATTCTCTAACCAAGCGGGCACCGTTTCTTGATGTTCACTAGGCACTTTTCCATAATATTTTACGGAAGATAAGCTGTGTATTTTTCCATGGGGCACTTCTTTATGACATTCCCAACATTTGCGATCCGTCATATTACTTTTATGATTCTCAACCGTGGCGGTGAGTTTTGCATCCACTACTTGATCTTGATGGCAACGAATACAGTTGTTATGAACTACTTCCACTCCTGCTTCTCTCATTCGAATAACTTCAGGCTCTAAACCCGCGGTAAATACAGATGCATGGTATAAGCCATCCATTGCTTTAAATGCATATTTTTTAAAAACATTATCATGCGGAACATGGCAATCGTTACAGGTTGCCCATTCTCGATGTGAACTTTTTAACCAGGTTGCATATTGAGGGGTCATAACATGACAATTTACACAGGTTTTTGGATCGTCAGACAAATAGGAAACTGCCTTGGATTCTATCAAAGCGTAGGTTGTTAGACCCACAAGTGCACCTAATAAAATAATTACAGGCATTAACCATTCTTTTGGTGGTATTAAAAATCTGAATATTCTACGCATCTCTATTAAGTTTAGGTTCAATTCATAATTGGTCCTACTTCACGCTACAAAAATATACAACCTAGCCCCTCAAACTATGACAGATGTCAGTTTTGAAAAATTAAGGTGCAGGATTTGGCTGTAGCTTCTGAATCTCATCAATTTCTTGCAATACTTCTTCAGACAAAACGACATCGAAGCTTGCAATATTTTCTTTTAATTGATCCATGGTAGTAGCACCAATAATGGTCGATTTCACAAAAGGCTGTTGTTTGACAAATGCCAAGGATAAATTTGTTAAACTAATGTCGAGCTTTTTTGCCAATTCCGCATATTTCTCAGTCAAAATAACGGACTCTCTATTGGTGTACCTCGAAAACACTGGGTACAATTTCAATCGTGACTTTTCAGGTAATTTCCCTCCTAGATATTTTCCTGACAGTGCTCCAAAAGCAAGTGGAGAATAAGCAAGCAATCCCACTTGTTCACGCATTGAAATTTCAGCCAAACCTACTTCATAGGTTCTATTCAACAATGAATAAGGGTTTTGAATGGTTTGCGCACGCGACAAATCGTGCTTTTTGCTTTCTTCCAAATGACGCATCAAACCCCATGGTGTTTCGTTTGAAACGCCGTAATGACGAATTTTCCCTTGTCTTACTAGACTATCCAACTTTTCAATTACTTCGTGAAAATTATCTTCCCACTGGTCTTCAAAATCATGCTTATAGTTTAACTTACCAAAGAAATTAGCTTTGCGTTCAGGCCAGTGCAATTGGTAAATATCTATATAATCTGTACGCAATCGCTTTAGATTGTTTTCTATGGCAATATCAATAGAGTCATTTGAAAAGTTCAAAGGATTCCGAATATAAGACAAACCCGGATTAGGTCCTGTTATTTTGGTAGCAATCACAAGATCTTCCCGCTTTTGGTTTTGCATCCAAGAGCCAACTATACGTTCACTATCTCCTTGTGTTTCCTTTCTACCAGGTACCGAATACATTTCAGCAGTATCAATAAAACGCACCCCTTTTGAAAAGGCATAGTTCAATTGTTCGTGTGCTTCTTTTTCTGAGTTTTGCTCACCAAAGGTCATGGTTCCTAAACAAATATCGCCAACAGGAATATCCTTGGAAAATAGCGGGGAGTTTTTCATAGAAATAAAATTAAGCTCGGTTTTTTGAGGTTCACTAAAATAATAAAAAAAACGCTCTCAAACTAATGAGAGCGTTTTTTTAAAGTACCTCGAATGAGATCTCCTTTATCTTTATGAAATTGCTTTTACACCTGGCAATACTTTTCCTTCCATATATTCTAATAAAGCACCACCACCAGTAGATACGTAAGAAACATCTTCACCAAACCCAAGATTGTTAATGGCTGCTGCTGAATCACCTCCACCAATCAATGAAAACGCACCATTTACAGTAGCATCTTTTACAGCTTTAGCTACCGCTACAGTTCCTTTTTCAAAAGCAGGAATTTCAAATACACCCATAGGTCCGTTCCACAATACGGTCTTAGAATTTTTAATAACATCGGCAAACAACTCTTGTGTAGCTGGACCAATATCTAGACCTTCCCATCCATCAGGGATTTGACCTTTGGCAACCACTTGAGTATTGGCATCGTTAGAGAAATCGTCAGCAATCAAAGTATCCACAGGGAATATAAAGTTTACGCCTTTAGCTTTGGCCTTTTCTTGCAATTCTTTTACATATTCTAATTTGTCATCCTCACAAAGAGAATTTCCAATCTTCCCTCCTGCAGCTTTTGCAAAGGTATAAGACATTCCACCTCCAATGATGATATTATCGGCAACATCTAATAGTTTTTCGATAATCAATAACTTATCTGAAACTTTCGCTCCGCCCATGATCGAAGTAAATGGTTTATCGGCACTCTTCAATACTTTATCTGCATTTACCAATTCAGCTTCCATTACAAAACCTGCTGCTTTTTCTTCAAAAAACTGGGCTACTACAGTTGTTGAAGCATGTGCTCTATGCGCTGTTCCGAAAGCGTCGTTTACATAGATATCTCCTAGTTTCGACAACTGCTCTGAAAAGGCTAAATCTCCTGCTGTTTCCTCTTTATGAAAACGCAAGTTTTCTAGAATCAATACTTCTCCTGCCTGCAATTCTGCAACTGCCGCTTCTGCTTCAGCACCTACACAACTCGAAACAAACTTTGCTTGTACGCCTAAAACTTCACTTACTTTTTCAACAATATGACTTAATGAAAACTTAGATTCTACCCCTTTCGGACGTCCTAAATGCGACATCAATACTGCGGCTCCTCCATCTTCTAAAATTTTTATTATGGACGGTTTTGCTGCTTTTATTCTTGTGATATCTGTCACTTGAAATTCTTTGTTCAAAGGAACATTAAAATCTACACGAACTAAGGCTTTTTTACCTTCAAAATTGATGTCTTTTATTGTTTTCATTGTCTGCTAAATTAAAATTTAAAGCAAATATACTTCAAAAATCAGTTGACTGCTTTTTTTTATATGAAATCTACTACAACGTTTTTGTAATTCCATTTGGTACGTCCTTCCTAAAATTCAATACTATCTTAGCTTTTACATCACTTCTTTATAGTATATTTGTGCATGCTTTTTACAGACATCATCGGTCAGGAACATATTAAAAACCATTTAAAAACATCGGCGGATAACGGTCGGATTCCGCATGCGCAGTTGTTTATCGGAAATGAAGGCTGTGGTACCTTGACCACGGCAATTGCCTATGCACAATACCTTTTATGTGCTACCAACGGCGATGCCGCTGCTTGTAATTTAAAGTGTGAAAATTTGGCACATCCCGATTTGCATTTTGCCTTTCCTGTAGCGCCAAATGACAAGGTAAAAAAGCACCCGGTCTCTAATTTATTTTTAGACGACTGGCGGAGTTTTATAAAGGAGCAACCTTATGGAAATTTGTTCAATTGGTTCCAACATATTGGTATTGAGAACAAGCAAGGACAAATTGGGGTCGACGAGGCCGAACAAATTGTGAAATCACTACAGCTAAAATCCTATGAAGGTGGTTATAAAGTGATGCTTATCTGGATGGCAGAAAAAATGAATACCGCTGCGGCCAATAAATTGCTAAAACTTATTGAAGAACCACCGGAAAAAACAATTTTTCTTCTAGTCGCTGAAGACCAAGAACAAATTATCAATACCATTTTATCAAGATGTCAGTTGCTACACTTTCCCGTTTTGAGTGAAAATGATATCGCAAATGCCTTAATCGAACGCGAGAATTCATTTCCTGCGGAAGCTTCAAAAATTGCACATCAGGCAGAAGGAAATTTCAACAAAGCACTGCATCTGTTAAGAAACGATTCAAATGATTTGATTTTCGAAACTTGGTTTGTTCAATGGATTCGAACTGCATTTAAAGCAAAAGGTAATGCAGCTGTTATTCAGAAACTAATTGAATGGAGTGATGCTATTGCCAAATCTGGAAGAGAAACACAAAAACGTTTTCTACACTATTGTCTGCAATTTTTTAGACAAGCCTTGCTTTCCAATTACAAAGTTAAAGACCTGGTGTTTTTAGAAACTCAAACACAAGGATTTTCTCTGGATAAGTTTGCACCCTTCATTCACAGTGGTAATATTCTTGAAATTGAAAAAGAAGTGAGTGATGCGCTGTATCATATTGAACGTAATGGAAATGCCAAGGTCATTCTTTTAGATCTTTCCATCAAACTCACGCGTCTCTTACATGTTAAGGAGTCTAACTAAGGGTAGAAAGCTTTTCTGATTTCGTGTTTTTCACATATACTTTTGTTAATTATTAATATTTTGTTTACTTTTGTCGCAATATATTAAAACTCTAATCTGATGAAAACAGTATCCTATACGTGTATCTTAATTGCCTCTTTCTTAACTTTTGCTTCCTGCAAAGACGACAATCCTACCCAAGGATGCACCGACACTAACGCCTGTAATTTTGATGTTAACGCAGAAGAAAACGATGGAAGTTGTTATTCCATATGCCTTTCAGAAACGGAACGAGCCACTGTGATAGATTTTGTAAATTCTGCCATCGACTACTTAGAAAATCATGATGTTTCAGACGCCATTACAGCTTTTAGCGCACCTTCACCAGCCGCTGAATATATTACCGACGAACTCTATATTTTTTTACTCGATATTCGCAATGTCGAAAATCAAGAAGTACCTATGTTGGCACATGGCGCTAATGAAAATTTAATTGGTGAAAATCAGTATGATCAGATAGACCAATACGGCAAGTATTTTGTTCAAGAATTCCTTCAGCTTTTAGAAAGCAACGACACCGCCTGGTCTTGGTATTATTGGACGGATCCAAGTGATTCAAACATCAAAAAGAAATTCAGTTATATCGTAAAATCAGGAGATTATATTATTGGTGCCGGGATATTCGTCGACTAATATTGTCAACATCTAGATGCACCATAGCGCTCAGTTTTACTTCCTAACTTACTATCAAGTACCAAATAAAGACATCATGAATTTGAAATTATTCGTCACTTTTTCGCTATTCTTTGCTATCATTTCAACCTCCTGTAAAAACAATAATTCTATACAGGGCTGTACCGACACAAATGCTTGTAATTTTGACAATTCTGTAGAGGAAGACGATGGAAGTTGTTTTTTTATATGCCTTTCGGATTCACAAAAAACTAGAGTTATTGATTTTGTAAACGCTGCTGTTTCTTATATACAAGAACAAGGTGTTCCCGAGGCGTATTCTGGATTGAGCGCGCCAAATCCCTTACCACAATTTATTGATAACGAACTCTATATATTTGTATTAGATATTAGCAACAAAGATAATGAAGAAGCCATTATGGTTGCTCACGGATTCAGAGAAGAAGACATTGGACTTAACCGGTACAATACACAGGATATTACGGGTAAATACGCGGTTCATGATTTCATTGAACTCACAAACCAATCACCAACCACCTGGGCTTGGTATTTTTGGGAAGACCCAACCGACCTAGTTATAAAAAAGAAATTTAGTTATATTGTTAAACTCGAAAACCTACTAATTGGAGCAGGTACTTTCGTTGATTAAATTTAAGAATCGCGTCTAAATTATTTTGAATCTTTGGCCCTATTAAAATTACAGTTTTATATCTTTAAGCTGAATTTAAAACATACTTCACTATGTCATTAGAGCCCATGCATGGAGCGAGCAATCGTCTTGCTTTATTTGTAACGAACGATCCAATGAAGCGTTAATTTCATCTAGCAAAGCTTATTTCGAAAACCTCGACACCAGACGCTCGATAAGGGAATTTTCTACCTCAGATATTCCAAAGAAAGTTATTGAAAACATCATTAAATCGGCATCCACTGCACCGTCCGGAGCTCATAAACAGCCTTGGACATTTTGTGCAATTTCAAATCCAGCGCTGAAGTCTAAAATTCGAATCGCAGCAGAAAAAGAAGAAAAAGAAAACTACGACCACCGTATGAGTGAGCGCTGGAAAGATGATTTAAAACCTTTTGACACAACTTTTAGCAAACCTTTTTTAGAAGAAGCTCCGTGGTTGATTGTGGTGTTTAAAAGAGCCTACGAACTCGATGAAAACAAAGTTAAACACAACAATTACTACGTAAATGAATCGGTTGGCATTGCTAGTGGATTGTTAATCTCAGCTATTCATAACGCCGGACTTGTGACATTAACACATACACCAAGCCCTATGAACTTTTTAACAAAACTATTGAAGCGACCTACCAATGAACGCCCCTTTTTATTGCTGCCCATAGGTTTTGCCAAACAACCCACTTGGGTGCCGAACCTCAAACGCAAAGAACTCGAAGAAATGAGTGTCTTTTACGAATAAAACCTCTTTAAAAAGAGGCTCGAAACACCAAATTAGGAGTAAATCCGATTGAGAGTTGGTCGGTTTCTACTAAAATGCGCTCTTCTGGCTGGTTGGGTTCTCTGATGACCTGCGTCTCATAATAGCGGTCTAGGATGTTGGTAGTATTAAAGACATTTAACAAGGAAATCCCTATTTTTCCTTGTGATTTTCCATTTTTAGAAAGCTTGAATTTATAGGTTGCCGAAAAGTCGACTTTTTTGTAGGCTGGTAAACGGTTGGAATTGATTTCGTCTTCATAAATAATCCGGCCTCCTCCATTGGGACGTTCTTCAATTCCTATAGCTTTTGTATATGGAGTTCCGGAACGCAGCTTCCAACCCAAAGAAAAATCAAAATTTTGTAAAGTATAGGTATGCGACCATACAAAAGAATGCGGAATATCATAAGTGCCATCAAAGGAATTTCCGTTATTAATCCCATCGTAGGTAAATAGAGTTTTGGACAAGGTATAACTGATCCAAGACCGGTAATTGCCAAAGCGCTTTTTTAAGAGGAAATCCATTCCGTTGGTTCGTGAGATTCCCGATAAATATTGGGGTGCTCTAGTCACCAAATCTTCGGTTAACAGGGTAAGTCCTTCAATTTTTCTTGTATAAAAATCGATATCGACATTCCAGCCATTTTTTTGTAAAATCAATCCTCCTGAAAGTTGGTAGTTTTGCAGGGTAGGTATTTCCACATTGTTGGAAATTGCCCAAATATCATCTTCTAAGCCTAGACCGTTGTTTCTAAATTCAATAATCTGACTGACCACCTGATTTTTAACTTCAGCTGAAAATTTCAGTTGAAAGGCTTCTGACAATTGATTGGATAGCGAAAATCTTGGTTCTAAATAGGTTTGTGCGACAGCGTTAAAATAATTTACCCGTAATCCCAAATTTAAGTCCCATTTTTCATCTTTTTGATAACTGTATTCGGTAAAAAAGGCATGGGTTTGATTCTCTGAAGCATTGGTTTCCAAAAGTTGGTTTCCACCGTTTTCTCTGTTCGTGTTCTCGTAGCGGTAGTCTACTGCGCTCTGTGAAAACTGATAACCATGAGTCCATTTGGTTCTTTCCGATACATTCTGTGCTATATCATATTTTATCGAAAAGTCCCCTACTTCGTTGTATTTTACAAATTCATCTTCTACGTTGTTCTCCGGGTTTTTCCTGACTACGGTGCGTTCCCCATAGTAGTCAAATTCATAATAAGACGAGCTCACTTCAACCTGTTGCTGCCATTTCGGGCTCCATATTCTTGACCATTTTAAATTGCTACCCCTGTTTTGAATGCCAATTTGGTCATTTATTGTTTCGCGAAAGCGTTCGCTGATTGCGCTGTATTCCAAGTCGTTTTTGTTGTATAAGTTACTGAATACCAGCTTATCTTTGTCTGAAAGATCGGCAATAACTTTTAGATTGTAGTCGTGAAAAAAGAAGGTGTTATCCGCAGTTACCAAATTATTGGTGTCCAGTGTCTCCTCCGCTACAATACGTGTGTTTTGAAAAACACTTTCTGAAAAGCTTTTGTAGGTGATGGATTCGAAAAAGTCAGTTAATGAGCGACGTACCGAAAACAAAACCCCTACTTTACCGTTAAACAGCGGTGCCTTGATATAGGCGTCTGCATGCAATAGATTGACCCCAAACCCATAACTCAATTCGGGGACATTTTCTCCGGAGCTGATATCGAGCACCCCACCAATCCGGTCTCCGAATTTGGCACTGGTACCGCTTCTATAAAAGTCTATTTTTTGAGTGATATAGGGGTTAAAGGAAGAAATCAGCCCAAAGAAATGACCGCTTTCATACATTTTTATACCATCAAAAAGCACTAGGTTATGATCAGGGGTTCCTCCGCGAATATGGAGATCTGACGCGGTTTCACCAGGGCTTTGTACGCCGGGTAATAATTGTAAACTTTGTAAAATATCCGGTTCTGTAAGGCCTGGCAAAATTCCTAAACTTCTAGGCGATATCCGAATTGCTCCATCTCTATTCTTAGACATTCCTTGTGTGAGGTAATCGCTAATGAGTACTTCCTCCAGTTCTTCGTTGGTTTCTTCCATTACGATGGTTTTACATACAGATTCCTCGTTTTGTACATACGCTGCTACCAATTTATTCACTTCGGTTTTTTTGCTATAGTACCCTAAATAATCGATGCGTAAAATCCAATCCGATTGCAGTCCTTCCAATTCAAAGTAGCCTTGTGCATCTGTAGATACCCCAATGCGTTCTTTTTCCACCCAAACAGTAGCATTTGGCACGGGCATTCTGCTTATTTTATCTAGCAAATAACCACAAAGTCTAATATTTTTTTCAGGTGCTTTTTCTTTGATGATAATATAGCGTTCATCTATCTCCTCAAAATCAAGTGGGATTTCTGCGCGTAGAAAGTCTAGCTTTTCGGCTAAGGTGATTTCCTTAGTAAAAGGCGGGCAGCTGTATTTGTCTAACAGCTGGGCATCATAGGAAAAACGTACTTCAAACTCCTTTTCTAGTGCGGTTAATATTTGTTTTATGGGTTGCTTTTTATCAGAATTATTCATCTGAGGAAACCCCCAAAACAGTCCGATAAAAAAAAAGACAACAAATTTATTCCACATTCTTTGTTATGACAACAGTTGAGTTTTCACCTGCAATATAAGTCAATTGCATTGGACTACAAACTGTTTGTAAAGCCACTTCCAAATTGGAGTTGGTAAAACTACCGGTATACAAGAGTTCGGTATTGATACCTTTTGCTATTATTTTTATTTTATATTGTTTTTCCAATTCCTCAAACACTACTTTTAAAGGGGTTGTATTAAAGGAAGATTCTCCAGATAACCAGGATGGCGCTAGGCCCGAAAACGAAGTGTGTTCTGCCTGCTCTCCTGCGGCTCTTTGATACCCCATTCCAGGAGTTAGTACTACGGAGTTAAGTGGATCGATAACAGCTACACTTCCTTCGTAACAACGTACATCGATAAAGTCTTTTGTCTTTTTCACATTGAATTGGGTACCTAATACAGTTACTTCTCCTAAGGCGGTGTGTACCGTAAATTTAGATCCTTTTTCTACTTTAAAATAAGCCTCTCCGTCTAAACTAAGTAAACGTTTGCCTTGTTTCCAGTTACTATTATCAAAGCTCAACTCCGATTTGGCGTTTAACTGTACCTGAGAACCGTCTGGCAAGACTACAGCCAATTGTTCTCCAAAAGATGTAGTATATACCGTTTCGTTACCTGTAAAAAAGAAAACACCCAACAATACGGCTACGGATGCTGCTACGGCGAGAGTCCAATTCGGAATCAATTTCCTAACTTTTTGTTTTTTCTGCGTATGTTTTTGAATCTGTGTGTAAACTTTGTCTTGTTGAAATTCGGGCATTTCAAACTGTTCGGATTTTTCAGCTATTTTCGCGTACTGTTTATATTCCGGTGTTTTTTCAAAGGCCAGACGCTCTGTCTCTGACAGTTCGCCGCTGAGCCATTTTGCTAAAAAAGTTTCGTCTGTGTATTTTTGTTCCATAATTGTGTCCCTTTATATATATAACCGCCTTATATGTAAATACCCTACCCCTCAGTCTATTGACAACTACAATATCTAATTATTAATTGCATTTTTCCAGTTGTCCCTATTTAGAATTTCGCTTCTTTTCCTAGTTGTTCTCTTAATTTTACTAAAGCACCGTGCATTCTTTTTTCTATAGCTTTTACCGATACGCCTAGCAATTCCGATATTTCACGATAGGTTTTCTTATCGATTCTATTCAACAAAAACACTTCACGCTGTGCATCGGTTAAATTGGAAATGGCATGCTGCAACTTTTCCATAAATTCCTTTTCCTCCAATACAAATTCCGGATTTTCATTGGTGGTTTCCTTTACAGGAATTTGATTGTATTTTAGCACAACCTTTTTATGTGCCACCTCGTTTAAAAACAGATTATTGGCAACGGTATATAAAAATGATTTTGCTTTTTCAAAAATTACTTTAGCACAGTTATTCCACATTTTTATAAAGGCTTCTTGCACTAAGTCTTCCGCTTGCGCCTGATTGCCACACTTGTAATACACAAAATTATATAAGGTTCTGGAATGACTGGTATACAGTTGTTCGAATACATTGGATTCACATACTGATTTACTTTCTGACATATAGGGTTCGATTATGTCTCAAAAATAAGAAAAAAAGTACACAACTGAATTTGTCGTTAAAATAGTTAATTAAAGGTGTTTTGTTTAAGTCTTAATGCAAACCATTTCTCCTTTTTCAAGCTTTTCAATTATTGGTAAATATTGGTTTAAAACGACAGTGATTGCGATATTAATTGTTCTCTTAATTACTCCTTTGTCTTAAATTTAGGCACAAAATAATTCAGGCTAAAAAGCATTGCTCCATAGGTAATAATAAGGGTTGGCATATTGGTATTAAATCCTAAATCAAATTCTGGTATACTGAATAAATCTCTAAAAGATCGTGTTGCAATAAGTAACATAAAAATTATACCATAAGCGAATACAAAAATAATCCCAACTCTATTTTTAGCGGTTCGAATAATGCCCTTCTTCATTTCTTCTCTAAAGAAATACCATAGTGTTCCAACGCTAAATACAGCCTCTATAAAAATGGCTAAATATGGACTGGAAGCATACAAGCCAAGACCCGCTTTCATTGTATCTACTCCAAACAGATGATGCATATGACCTGAAAAGAAATCTAATACAAAATGAACAGCGACTAAAGCCATACTTACCAATCCTATTTGTGTGCTTTTAAACAATAATTTTCCAATTACGAATACAGAAACCAACCAAAATAATTGAGGTAACAAATCGTGACTGTATAGCATATCAACAACCATATTGCTTAAAGTTGCATCAAAGGCATCACTTGGTTCAGTAGGTTCGAGTCCTAAATAATGAAAGGTAAACCACAACAAATCTTGTAATTGTGATATAATTAAAAAATAAAGTAAGGTTCCTTTTGGGAATTTTTGTTTTGCAATTAAGCCCGTTGCGAAATGTCCTGCTAACATACTTCTAGATTAATTTTATAATTCTCAATTTCCGATTAGGTTACTGCCAAATAACATAGAAACGTGTATTAAAGTAAATACAGTTTTTGTAGTCTGGCTCTAACACTATTTAGAATATAAAGCGTACTTTATTGCTTGAAAAAAGAAAAGTCACTTTTAATTTCACTTTAAATGCTGTTTTAAATTCCAGTTATCTTTTACGATTGTTTTGCTGCTAAGAGCGTGGCCAATTCTTTACCATAGTCTATAAAAGCGATGGTTTCATCGGTCCGCGCCAATTTGATTTTGTCAAAAATAATGAGTGACTCACCATTGCTTTCTAAGTGATATATCTGATTATTTTCGAAAAATCGGATAATATCATCGGTAAAAAAGGACCGAATTTCAGCTTCGTCATTCCCCATCAACAGGAATTTTTTAGAAAAGTCTGGATACATCGTAAAGTCAATATCCTTATAACCTGTAAATGCAATCATACGGTCAATTATTTTCTCAAATACCCCTTCTTTTTCCATGGTAAATACAGGTGTTTTTTTATTTAGTTTTAAGACCATTAGCGTGGTATTAAAAGTCTCCGCCGTAAAGGCCTGCCCTTCATTAAAGGTAACATCTGTTATTTCCCAAGACACTTTCAGCTCTTTAAAATTTCCTTTTAAACAGTTGTATTTACGTTCAATAGGCCTGATTTCAAAAAAGTGAAATTTTTTCAAATAGAGCGTATTCCAATCTGCCTGACTCGTAAATTGATAGTCTTTTTCTGTGGCTAAATTTCGCAAACGCTTTTGACGGTGCGATAATTTTACACCGGATTCGATCAAACTAATCTTTAAGGCTCGGTTATGTGTAGATGAAGACATATGCGAGTCCAAACCTGTAATCAACACATTACCACCTGTTGTTCTTTGTTTCTTCAGGTATTCCACAAGGTAATCCATATAAGTCATACCTATCAAACGCGTTTCTGACAGGTCTATATTGACATCGACTCCTTCAGGAATTTGCGCCACCATTTTGTCAACTCTTAAGATGCCTAAAAAGTTCGCAATCCCTCTAATTTTTAAGTCATAGCTACCATCAGGTCTCTGCACTACTTTTGTACGTGATTTATAGACCATTTTAAAGAATTCAGGAATGGAAAGTCTTGCCAATAGCATATGGGTAACCAATGCCAATAATAATCCACCTAATAAGCCCACCAACAAATTGGTATAGAGGGTTAAAATCATGGTTCCAACAAAGAATATGAGTTGCTCAATACCTTTGTTATAGGCTTGTTTGAATACCGCGGGTGATGCCAGTTTAAATCCGGTGTATACCAGTAAAATGGCAAAAGCGCAAAGGGGAACCTTGGTCATAATAGGACTTAAAACCACAATAAAAAACAGCAACAAGATTCCCTGATACATATTCGACCATTTGGTCTTTGCTCCGTTATGGATATTGACTGTACTTCTAATGATTACCGCAATAATTGGCAATCCTCCAATCATACCAGCTACCATAGTACTCAATCCAATACCGGTTAGATCCTTGTTCAAATCGGTCTTTCGTCCATAAGGGTCAATTTTATCAACGGCTTTGGCGATGGCCAAGGATTCAATACTAGTGATGATTAAAATGGAAAATACGGTGGTCCAGAATTCAATGGTATGAATTTTCCCAAAGTTGGGGTGCATGATAGAATCCATAATAGAATCGGGAATATCTAACAAGAGTTGCGGACCTACTTCATAAGCTTTTCCGAAAAAGGAAAGTGTATGCGCGTCAAAGAAATTGAATACATAGACAAAAGGAATAGAAAGAGCTATGACCCACATAGGCGCAGGTAAAAGATGGAAAAATCGGTAACTTATTTTGGAATGAAACAACAATAAAAGCAATCCTGTCAATGCAATAATCAGCACAAAAGGATTCGCTTGTGGTAAGTATACAACGGCATCGATAAGGTTTTGCACTATACTCGAACTCTCGGAGTGTGTACCCATTGCCACATGGATCTGTTTTGCAAATATGATAATTCCAATGGCCGCCAAAATACCGTGAATCACCGAGGTATGGAAGATATCTGCCAATCGCCCTAGTTTCAATAGCCCTAATACCGTTTGCAGTGCACCAGAAACCACAACCGCCGCTAGCACATAATTAAATGCTTGGCCTGTACCATCGTCCATCAATGCAATCCCTAAAAGTATAACCCCAATGACTCCTTTGGCTGGTCCGTTTACAGATATATGTCCTCCGCGATACAGTGTAGTAACTACTCCACCCACAACGGCTGAAATAATTCCTGACATGGCGGGTGCACCTGCTGCTAGCGCAATTCCTAATGATAGGGGTAATGCAATGAGTGCTACACTGAGTGCTGCAATTAAATCACTTTGCCAATTTTCTATTAATCCCTGAATACCTTTTTTGGGTGTCGCTTCCATGTATATGTCTCCGATGGTTTATAAACTTGATCTGAATTGTCTAATATAATAAATATTCTGAATAATCGGAGATTACCAGCAAATGCTATTGTGGGAATTGAATAATTCTTTTTGTCACCATGTAAAAACACAACTTGAATCCTGTCTACTGCTAAAAATAAGATTACTTAGGATCTGAATTCTAAATTTTTCGGCGAGGAAAAAAGATCAGTGTGTTTTAACACAGGTAAGCCCAATTACAGGTTGCGTTTCCATAATATGTCGCCAATAGTCCTTTCCAAATTCTTTAATCCCTTCGGGCGCTAAATCCGTAGCATGCCATTGTACCTGAGACATGCCCGCACGTTTCAACTCCAGATCATGTGTATTTTTTTCAAGATGGTAATTGATTACATCTATATAGCTGTCATCGGTCTGAAAAAAACGAAAAACTATTTCCCCACCTTCATCATAACTTTTGTTTTCGCGTGTAAATCCGTATTTCTTCATGGGTGCTACGGCTGCTTTGTAATCTGGATTGCTGTTAATGGTGATAAAGCGGCCTCCTATGTTTAAATGTTTTGAAATCGCTCTTGCAAATTGCGCCAATTCTTTGGAGTTCTTTGCATAATTTAACAGATAAGAGGCGGTAATGAGGTCGTACTTTTTTGGTAAATCCAGATGTAATACGTCTTGTTGGTGGTAGTCGATTTTAAGCGGATTTTTGACTTCTGCTTCTTTGGCCAAATCTATCATTGCTTTGGAAATGTCTACACCTTCTACCCCCAACGCGCCTCTAATTTTTAACTGTCGGGTATAAAAACCCTCTCCACAGGCTAGGTCTAATATCTGTTTCCCAGACACGTCCCCAGCAAGTTTAAAAAATGAATAGGCCTCAATATGCTTGCGCCAAGGAGCCAATTTAGAAGCTTGATATTCTTTTGAAATTTTGTTGTAATCTGTTCTCATAGGTTCCGGTATTTAGTATCAGCACAAAATAGCAGAATATTTTCACAATCACAACCTTTGTTTATTTTTTATCTTTGTTGTGCTTTAAAATAAAAACCCCAAAACAACTTTAAAAGCTATTTTGGGGGCCAAAACTAATCTACTAATTATCAAGTGGGGGAATTATTCAGTGGTTTGTATAAACGCCACCAGTATTTTCAAATCATCTACCAGTACTACCTCTACGTCTTCACAAGGTTGTGAAAGTGTATCGAGTAAGGTATTGAGGTTTACAAAGGCTTCAGAACTAGCTCCCTTTTCTTGTAATAACGGTATCAATGCTTCTGAAAAAGCCGCCATATTTTTCGATATTGGATGAATTTTAGCAAGGGTAGGATTGCTAGCCATAGCGTAAAAATTAAGTTCATTTTGCTTCCAATTTTTAAAATAGTTAATCAAATCATCTGCAGTTGTTTTTCCATTTATATAGGATTGTGTCATCTTGTGAAACATACGTGCGTCTGTTGCATCTGCGCTACAGGCATCTGCAAATAGCGTAAAAGGAGAGTAACTCTGATATTCTGTTCCTCCTTTATTTCTCGTATACCCTTTCAGAGGTTCACAAATTTTCGTCAAATTCATCAACGGAGTAATGTCTTGATTTTTGGCAATCTTTCTTAAGATTACGGAGCGATTTTTAATATGTGTAAGGCCCAAAGCCTCCAATTGAAAACTAATAATTCCTAATCTTCTGTACATATCATCCACGTCATTTATTTCTTTAGGAGACCAAAAACGTTCTGCTATAGCAGCTGTTCTAGGCCAAATTCTTGAATCTATTGTTTGTGGAGTTACCAACTCCGTCCACATGGTAGCTTCTCCACCTAAGATACGTTTGCGCTCTTCTTCAGAAAGCGTTTCTTCTGGCAGTGGATCAACAGCATAATGTGCACTCGCCGGGTACATCAAATCGATGTAATAACCGTTGGATAAGATAGTCGTATAACCGCTTTTTACGGCATTAACTAAAGATTGTTTGGCGGGCATGCCTTCGTTTACTCCTCTCCAGGAATGGATGATCGCCGTAGTTGGCATATTAGGCGTCATGATTTCTTCCCATCCCACCAATTCTTTGTTGTATTTTTTCAATATTTTTTGAAGTTTTATATTGAAATAGGTTTGTAAGTCGTGGTTCGACTTAAAATTATTTTTCTTTTTAAACTGTGCAATTTCAGGATTTTTATCCCAATGTTTTCCTTCGTTTTCATCACCTCCAATATGGACATATTTCCCTGGAAACAGGGTGGCCAATTCTTGAAAAATAGCTTCGAGCAATTTATAGGTTTTAATATTGGTCGGGTCTAAGGTAGGATCAAATATCCCAGCATTTCTCTCTATGGTATATGTTCCTTGTTTACTTGCCAATTCGGGGTAGGCACTCAAAATGGCTGTGGCATGTCCGGGCACATCGATTTCTGGAATTACAAGTATTCCTAAAGCATCGGCATAAGCTACTATCTCTTTGATTTGTTCTTGGGTGTAATACAGCCCGTCAGAACCTAATTCGGTAAGTTTTGGGTGTTTTTTTATTTCCACCCGGAATCCTTGATCATCGGATAAATGCCAATGAAAGACATTCATTTTAACGGCTGCCATACCGTCTAAATTTCTTTTTATGACCTCCACAGGTTGAAAATGTCTGGCCACATCTATCATTAATCCTCTCCATGGAAATCTAGGTTTGTCTTGTATCTTTACTTCTGGAAAATAGTAACTTTCCGAATTGGTTTGCTGCAATTGCAATAAGGTTTCGAGTCCTCGGATGGCGCCAATGTCGGTTTTTGCCTTTAGTGAAATTCCTGAACTGTCAATATTTAAAACATAGGATTCGTCCTCGTTAATTGCTGTTTTTCCTTTATTTTCAATCGCTATTTCAAGCTGTGCATCTTTGTTAAATACCGTGGATGCATTTATAACACCTTGCTTGAAAAACAATCCAGTTTGTCCATCTAAACGTCTTAAAAAAGAATTGGCGGCTTTGTAAATCCTCGGGTGAAAATTCCCTTCTATAGACAAATTAAAGTTGCTCGTTAGCTGTAACTTTTTCGTTCCTACTGTTATTTCATGAGGCCATGGCATTAAACTTAGACGCGCCGCATCGGTTTGTCCAAAACTTAGGTTTTGAAAAACCACAGCAAACACCACAATACGTATATAAAAATTAAACTTCATAATTTTATGTTTTTATTCGGACATAAGTTTCCACAATTTCTTGTTTCACATTTTCCGAAGCTATTTCTTCTATTCCTTGCTGAATGAGTGTATCTCCTTGAATACGCACATTAAATTTAAACTCGTTGCCTTCCCAAGAACGACCAGTGCAAAACTCTAACTGTTCTATATAGATTCCTTTATCATAGGTATAGGCACCTGCTCCTGCTACAAAAACAGCACTGGAATCTTTCCCTTTGTTGAGATCATGTCGTACAAAAGAGAAATGACTGCCATTGATAATTTTTATGAGTTTTTGTCCTTTTGTATAATCTGTAAAGACGGTGTCCTTTCCTTTAATTATTTTTCCTGTAATCAATTTCCAGGTTCCTTCAATAGGCTTCTTTTTCGTACCTGTTTGACAGGAAGCTAAAAATAGTAGTGTTATGAAAAGGATACTGTTCTTCATTTTATTTTTATTATTGTTATGCAGTCTTGCTGTCATGCGGTTTCTTGCTCCTCTGTCCCTTTGAACCTTTTGCTACCAGCTACCTGCTTTTGGCAATCTATTTTCCCTACTCGCTTTTCGCTCTTCGCTTATCCCTTTGCTCCTCTGTCTCTTTGAACCTTTGTGCCTTTGCACCTCTTTACCTAAAAATAATACCTCTTAAAAGCTTCAATGGCGGCGTAATCTGCCAAGCCCAAGTCATTGTATTTTTTTGCTGTGAGTCTGTTTCTATCTTCTACGCGCACCCAAAATTCTCTCGAATCATCTCCTTGGAACATCACTCCGTCTTTTTGAGATTGATGAAAAAATATAGCATGTCTTTTCTTTAGGACCTGATCCGGACTCATTGGTACTGCCATATCAATTTCCGACGTTTCCCACTCGTGCCATGCGCCTCTATACAACCATACCCAGCAATCCTTCATATAAGGTTTTGCTTTCAGTTTTTTTAAGGCTTCAAATATAGCATCTAAACACACTTTATGTGTTCCGTGTGGATCTGCTAAATCTCCTGCAGCGTAAATCTGATGCGGTTGTATTTTATCAATAAACGCGCTTACAATTTTAATATCTTTAGTAGAGAGTTTATCTTTTTTTACTTTGCCTGTCTCGTAAAACGGCAAGTCTAAAAAATGCACATTGCTATCTGGCAAACCTAAATACCTCGTGGCTGCTCTTGATTCTCCTCTTCGTATGACTCCTTTCAATTTCCTCGTTTCTAGGCTGTCAATTTGGTTGGGTTTTTTGGTGTTGATATCGTTTATAATGGTATCGATTAAATCGGACTGTGCAAACATATCTTTAGAAACCTCAGCAAATTTTAATGCTTCATCATCTGAAACGGCAATATTTCCTGAAGTTTGATAGGCTATGTGTACATCATGACCTTGTTCTACCAAACGATCAAAAGTACCCCCCATAGAAATGACATCATCATCGGGGTGTGGACTAAAAATGACCACTCTTTTCTTAGTCGGCGTAGCTCTTTCCGGGCGGTGACTGTCGTCTGCATCGGGTTTTCCGCCTGGCCAACCTGAAATGGTATATTGAAGACTGTTAAATATTTTTATGTTCAACTCGTAAGCTGTTCCTTTCTCAGCCAAAAGGCTTGACATACCATGGTCGTTATAGTCTTTATCTGTTAATTTAAGAATCGATTTTTGCAGTAATTCACTCAACCAAACAATGGCTTTTTTCTGTAGACCTTCAGTCCAAATACACGAAGTAACTAACCAAGGTGTTTTGATTCTTGTCAATTCAGAAGAAGCTTCTTGATCTAGAATAAAGGTGGTATTTTCTTTTCCTTGCAAATAGGTTGCTGGTACCTGTTCTGTTATTTTCCCTTCAATAGTTTTTTGAATAATTCCAGCCTTGTTAAGTCCCCATGCTAAAAGTACAATACGCTTTGCTTTTCTAATGGTTCCTATTCCCATGGTAAGGGCTTTTCTAGGCACATTGTCTATGCCTAAAAATGCAGGTGCAGCATCAGACCTGGTCATATAATCGAGCGTGATACTTCTTGTACTCGAATTCAAATGCGAACCTGGTTCGTTGAATCCTATATGCCCTGTTCTACCAATTCCCAGCAATAAGAAGTCTAAACCTCCTAATTCTTTAATCTTTAATTCGTAATCGATACAATATTGATACAAATTTTCTCCTGAGACCGCTCCGTCTGGTATATTTATATTTTCGGGAACCATGTCTACATGCTTGAAGAGATGTTCCTGCATAAAATGGTAATAACTTTGAATGTCTTCAGGATCCATTGGATAGTATTCATCCAAATTGAAGGTGGTTACATTTTCAAAACTGAGTCCTTCTTCTTGATGCAATCGCACCAATTCTTCATATACTTTAATGGGTGAAGATCCCGTTGCCAAACCGAGTACACAAGGTAGTTTTTTGGCTTGTTTTGTTTTGATGAGTTCTGCAATTTCATTCGCAACCGTCACAGAAGCCTCTTTTGAATTTTCAAAGATTACATTGTGAATTTTTTCACAACGTGTTTCTTCAAATTTTCCTGCCGGACTGTATTCTATATTTATTTTGTTGTATGAATTGCGACGCATTTCTTGAAATTAAGTATTGCAGTAAATTTTTGTGATACATTTTCAAGACCATAGTAAAAACAAACGGGAGTTAAATAGGCACTCCCGTCTGAATACTACACTCTAATTTAAAATTCTAATAATCTAACCACATCCTATTAGAAGTTGCTTCCCGCAACATCCCACCAGAGACGAGTACCTCCGGTATCTGGTCCATTCAAATAACCAACTGCAATGTCTACATTGGCAGTATTGGTATTTCTTTCGCTTTCTACGAAATTGATTCTTCTCACTTGAATGTTTGTATCAATGTCTCCTCCACTGTTATTGATTACTACAGGGAAGATTCTAGGGTATCCAGTTCTTCTAAATTCCGACCAAGCTTCTTGACCGTCAGGGAACATGGCAATCCATTTTTGAGTAATGATTTGTTCTAATTGCTCTTCATTAGTTCCGGCAACATTGTATGCAATTTTTACGTCACTTTCATAGGCAATATCGTTTGTGGCATTGGTTGCGTCTACGAAATCTACAGGCGTACTTGTAGCATCTGCCAGATAGGCAGCCACACCTCCAACTTGGTGCTGTGTAAAGGAAACAGTCACCCCGTTATTGTAATGTTCGGCTGCAGTTCCAGCATTCGCCCAGCCTCTTAAAGCGGCCTCAGCTCTTAAGAAAAACACCTCAGCAGCGGTCATCCATTGCATTTGTTCTCCATCTATAACAGATCCTATTGCAGAATGTGCTCCATAGGTAGTTTTGGCTTCAATCTCAACTCCCATACGAACTCCTTTGTAAGCACCGTTCAAGTTTTCATCTACAGCTGGGTCGAAATATTTCTCCAAACGACCGTCGTTGTATCCAGTTAAGATAGATTCCATTTCTGCACCCATTCGAACGTCTCCCCAAGAGCCGCTAATTACTGAAATTGGGTGTACAAAACCTGTATTAATTTTCATGCTTTGTACTTCTAAAAACCCTGCATCGCTGGCCAAAGCCAATTCTCCTTGTGTTTGTGCTAAAGTAGGATTGATCTTAACAATTCTCATTGCCAAACGCAATCTTAGTGAGTTTGCAAAGGTTCTCCATTTCCCAATATCCCCAGCAAAAACTGACATATCAAATAATTGAAAACCGCTATCTCCAGAAAATGATGATAAACCGTCAATAGCTTCTGTTAGATCGGCGAAAAAAGCATTGTAAGCATCTTCCTGCGAATCGTATTCACCGGTAGTCTCCAAATCGTCGTATTTGGTGTAACGAATTGGCCCATAAATATCTGAAACACGATGCATAGCAGCTACTTTAATTATGTTTGCCAAGTATCTATATTTTTCACTTTCTGGGTTTTGCTCTGCTTCCAAAACATTTTTAATTTCCAGAACAAATGGCATTACACTTGTATAAGCATCTGACCAAGGAAATCCATTCCATCCATCAACCAAAGAATAGGTTTGGTTATTCACATTTCCTGCAAAAGGCGTTGGTGCTGTCATATATCCAGAGAATACATCTCCCATCAATCCTTGCTGCAATTGGTAATTCCAAGCAGGAGTTACGTTGAATACATTCAAGAACATAGGAGCAAAGTTTCCTCCAATATGATAATTCTGTTGTTTTAATTGCTCATCCGTAATTTCGTGCGGATTCGTGTTTATACTTTCAAAGTCATTTGTACATTCTACTAGCGTAAGTGCAAAAACTGAAGCAAGTGTATATTTTATTAATTTTTTCATCTTCTTAAAAGTTTACGTTAATGTTTAATCCTACACTTCTTGTGGAAGGCTGACCGTAAATGTCAACACCTTGTAGTCCATTTCCTGTACTCGAAGCAATATTTGGATCAAATGGCGCTTCTTTATAGATAAAGAAAAGGTTATTTGCTATTAATGAAAGTTTCATGTTCTTTACAAAACTATTTTCGAATTGCATGTTGTAGCCAACAGAAAACTCACGCAGACTTACGTTTGTTGCGTCGTACACGTATTCTCCCAAAATACCTGCTCTACCAGCTGTTTTTGTATAGTATTCTTGAGCCGTCATTTGCAATGCATTTCCATCAGTATCTACAACATCAACCATTCCCCCATTTGTATTTCTAGTAACTGCAGAGGCTTTTGAAACTCCATAAAAATCGTTAACCGCTTCCGTCAAACTCACAACATCTCCACCAATTTTTGCATCGATTAAGAAATTAAACACAAAGTTTTTATATTCAAAGTTGTTATTCCATCCTAAGGTAAAGTCTGGTTGTGCATGTGCAATGGTTTGGAAGTCTGAAGATTCCATTGTTAAATCACCTGTATCTGAAACTGTTACCACAGGTACTCCAGCTTCATTTCGAGTTAATGATCTTCCTTGAATAGAACCATAAGCTTCACCTTCAACAAGTGCATATCCATATCCATTTACTCCTGGTTCTGTTATATATCCAACACCATTTGTAATATTTTCATGCATTTCTTCAACCACGTTATCATTCGAGGCAAAATTGATACTCGTATTCCATGTAAAGTTATCGGTAACAATTGGTTTTCCATTGGCTACAAACTCAATTCCTTTATTAGAAATCTTTCCAGCATTTACAATATTTTGATCGTATCCTTTGTTATCAAACTCAGCGATTACAGGAATGTAAATCAATTGGTTGGTAGTGTTCGAGCTATAGTAGGTCAATTCAAAACCTAATCTATTTCCTAAGAATCTCCATTCTGTACCAATTTCAAACCCTTTTTGCTCTTCAGGTTTTAAGGATTCTCCAGGCAATGTTCCTGCCAATGGATTTACAAAGGTGTTCAAACCTAAGGGAATGAATTTATTTGGATCTGCAGTATTCACAGGTACATCTTTCCCCACTTCTGCATAAGACGCTCTCAATTTGGCAAACGAAATACTTTCTGGCAATTCAAAAATATCAGATAATACCCCTGTCAAACCAACAGATGGATAGAAGAAAGGTTCATCTAATGTCGATGACCAGTCTTGTCTACCTGTAATGTCTAAAAATAATTTATTCTGATACCCAATATTTACAGATCCGAATACAGATTGTACTTCTCTATTGCTTATTGTTTGCAGCATGTCTGCAGTTCCATTAAAGTTAGCAATGGAAAAGAAGTTAGGGTACTTTAACCCACCTTGCCCAGAATCTAGGTAAATTTTGTCACCAATACTGTATTTTGTTAAACTGGTACCTAAAATACCCGTAAACGAAATATTTTCGTTAAACTCTGTATTATAGGTTGCTAATAAGTCTAAGTATTGTTGTGTATTTTCTGTTTTTTCATTTACATATCTTCCTGTATTAGGCACGAAAGTCAAATCACTACCTGCATACATTTCCTTCTGAAAACTGAAAAATGATTTGTCATAACTTCCTCTAGATTGCAACGAAAGCTTGTCATTGATTTGATATTTTACAGAAGCACTTGCCAATACTCTTTGTGCAATGTCTTTAGACGCATTTCGTTTGACCAACCAGTAAGGATTTTGCTGAATGTTCTCATCGAAAGAAGTTGCATACTGGTCCATCATATTTAAAGATGCATTGAAATACTCAAATTTATTTTTGTAGGTATCTCTATCAATCCCTACAGGATGCAGGTACAATCCGCTCAATGGATTCGAGTATAAACCGTTGGTAGGTCTATTATTAATACGTTGATCAGACAAGTTGATACTTGCATTTACCGTTATTTTGTCATCTAAGAAATTCGCTGTTTCACGTAATGTAAAGTTGTTACGAATCATTTTATTGTCAGGAATAACTCCTTCAGCTAAGGTATTCGCATACGAGAAATAGGTCTGTGCTTTTTTAGTCCCTGCCGATAAAGACAAGGATTGGATTGCAGTATAACCAGTATCGAAGAATGCTTCCGCATCATTCGAAAGCCCACTAGTTTTTGCCCCCCAAGATTTAGGGTCAGTCACATTTCCATTTTCAGCGACAGGCTGTCCAACAGAATTCGATTGGTATTCAGACTGCAATTCTGGTAAAGACATGACATTGTCAACTGTAAAACTAGAGTTTACATTTACAGTCAATTTACCTTCTTTTCCGCTTTTTGTAGTTATCAAAACTACCCCATTAGCTCCTTGAGAACCATACAAAGCAGCTGCCGAAGCTCCTTTTAATATAGTCATACTTTCAATATCATCTGGATTGATTAAAGACAATACATCTCCACCATCTCTGTTTCCAATATGACCTCCAAAAACACTCGTTCCTGGTTCTTCTCCATTGGATCCATTACCACTATTAGACATTGGAATTCCATCTACAACGTATAGAGGGTCGTTGTTAGTAGTAGAAGAGTTTCCTCTCAATACTACTTTGGCAGCCCCCCCAACACCAGAAGAACTTCTAGTTACGGTAATACCAGCCGACTTTCCAGATAAACTGTTGATCGGATTGGTTTGTTTCACGCCTGTCAACTCAGCTCCTCCTACTTCTTGAGCAGAATAGGTCAAGGCCTTTTTTTCCTTTTTAATCCCTAAGGCGGTTACAACAACCTCATCCAATGCCGCAGCATCTTCTTCCAGTGCAATTGTGTAATTAGATTGGTCAGTTACTGTAATGGTAATTGATTTCATTCCTAGGTAGGAAACCTTTATCACATCTCCTACAGAAGCCTGTAGCGAGAATATTCCATCAAAATCGGTTTCTGTACCCATTGTAGTTCCTTCCACAAATACACCTACTCCTGGTAATGGTATTCCATCAGCAGCTGTGGTTACGGTACCTGTGATACTCTTTTCCTGTGCCGAAACCTAAAGGCTAAACAGCAGTGAAAAAATCGCAATACATGCTAAGTTAATTTTTTTCATAAAAAATATAGTTAATTGGTTTATCAGGATAAATGTAAGACCGGAATCTAGTGGTTTTAAAAATTTATCTGCAAACGACATCAATTTAATGACGAACAACATTTTTTGGTAGATAAAGTCTTTTTAGTAAATTTTTAGCTATCAAAGTTGTCTTTATTTTCCTATTTTTGGAAAAGTTACCCCCTTATAAACAGGGACTTTTCATTTAAGAAACAATTATAAATGGACTCGGAATTATCGCTATTGTTCAGAATTTCAGTGCGACAATTTTGAAAGGAATCGGGGGGACGTTTACTAGGACCCCGAAACAAGGTCTTTATTCAATAGTTGTTTCCGGTATGCTTCTAAAGATAAAACAAAATATATGATTTCCATTTTAAAAAACACCAATTTTAGAATTCCTTTAAAATATCATGTCTTATTTTGGGTTGCCTATTTTACATTGAATCTAGTACGTTGGGGAAGCTATTTTGATGATTATTGGTATTCCTTACGTTCTAATTTGGTGGAGTTCCCCTTGCACATCGTCATTGTTTATTTTACAATTTATCATTTGATTCCCAAGTACATTCTAAATAAACGTTACGCCGAGTTCTTTGTGTTTTTTATGGGAGCTCTTACGTTTATCTATTGCGTACGTACTGGATTGAACTACCTTCTAGTTACCAAAAATATTTGGCCAGAGGCTGAAGGCGTTCAAAATGCTTTTCAGTTCAATCATATTCTAGCTGTAATGTTGGGAGAGTTTTATGTGGTGGCTTTTGTTACTGCTATTAAACTAACTGTTGAATGGGTGCATGAAAAGCAAAAAGCAGACAACCTAAAGAAACTGCAATTGCGTACTGAATTGAATTTTTTAAAATCTCAAATACAACCCCACTTCTTTTTTAATACACTCAACAATTTGTATGCCTTGACACTCGAAAAGTCGGATGTAGCTTCTTCTGTAGTTCTAAAGCTTTCAGACATCATGCAATATGTTTTGTATGAGGTAAAAGCACCAAAAATAAGTTTACTCACCGAAATCAACTATATTAAAAATTTTTTAGATTTGGAGCAATTGGGTAAAGACGATGAAATTGAATCGAAAATTGAACTCAACGGAAACTTAGAAGGCGTTGAAGTACCCCCGCTACTTTTTCTTCCTTTTATAGAAAATTGCTTTAAACACGGAAGGGTAGACAACCCACATTTAAACGTACAGATCCGATTTAAAATTAAAGAAAATAAAAAACTTATATTTACCGTGGAAAACAATTTTAATAAACTGGTTAAAACTACAAAGCACGGAATTGGAAACTCAAATGTAAGAAGGCGTTTGGAGCTTTTATATGGTAATCAATACAAACTCGAGGCTAACGTAGAAAAAAACAACTATAAAGTAAAAATGAGTTTCCCTTTAGAAGGCTACTAACTGTCTTTTCAACCCCCAAACCAAACCAAGTGAATATTAAATGTATCCTTATTGACGATGAACCTTTGGCAATAAAAGTCATTGAAAATCATTTGAGTTCGTTTCAGAACTTTGAAGTTGTGGCTACTTTCAACAACCCTATTGATGCCATTTCAATTTTAAAAGAGCAGGAAATAGATGTTGTTTTTTTAGATATCAATATGTCTAAAATGAACGGACTGGAATTTGTAAGGAGCATGGAAAAGTTACCCAATATTGTCATTACAACCGCTTATCGAGAGTACGCTGTGGATAGTTATGATTTGGATGTACTCGATTATTTGGTAAAACCCATTCCTTTTACACGTTTTTTAAAAGCTATTAATAAAATTACACAAAGAGTGCATCTGCAACGAGGCCTTTCAAAAGAAGATGGTGCGAGTTCGGAAGCTTTTATCTTTTTAAAAGTTGACAAGAAACTGGTCAAAGTGAAATTCGACACAATTCTGTATATCGAGAGCCTTAAAGACTATATCAAAGTTTTCACAACTACCGGAGATTATATGGTGCATCGTTCTTTAACGAGTATCAGTGAAGAGCTACCAAAAGAGTTGTTTTTACGCATTCATCGTTCTTTTACCATTGCCATTGATAAAGTAGATAGCGTAGAAGGTAATTTGGTAGAAATAAACAGCAAAAGAGTACCTATTGGAAGGAAGTATGTTTCCATCGCCAAAAAGATAATTTTGAACCAATCATAGGCTGTTCGTCTTCGATTTTATGTTATTTAGCGTTTTTTTGAGGAAATCGTTCGTATTTCATTTAGCTTAGGACCAACTTAATAACTAATGTATGGCACAAAGAATTGAATCCGTTGATCTTTTAAGAGGCATTACGATTGCCGCAATGATTTTGGTAAACACTCCGGGAAGTTGGAGTCATGTGTATCCCCCATTACTACATGCCAATTGGCACGGTTTGACACCTACCGATCTCATTTTCCCATTCTTTCTTTTTATTGTAGGTATTTCAATTTCGTTTGCCTATAAAAATGCACAAAACAATAGGACTACGTATAAAAAGATAGCTATTCGAAGTGCTAAACTTATAGGGTTGGGCTTGTTCCTAAATGCTTTTCTACCTTATTACCCTTTTATAGATGAGCTAAGCACTTTGAGAATTCCTGGGGTGTTACAGCGTATTGGATTGGTGTTTTTTATCAGCGCTTTATTGTTTTTAAATTTCAATTGGAAAATCCTATTTGCCACTGGGATTGGAATTCTTATCGCTTATTGGCTCTTTTTAGGTTTTGTCCCATTACCAGATGGCAGTCTTCCAACTTTTGAAAGAAGTCCAAACAACTGGGCAAATTATATCGACGTTCAATTATTTGGGAAACACAATTATAAGGCTGACTACGACCCGGAAGGTTTTTTAAGTACCTTGCCTTCTATCGCTACTACAATAAGTGGTATACTCGTTGGAAAACTGCTTTCGGGAATTGACAAAAACAAAAATTTTCTTCTTCTTTTTGCCGTTGGCCTATTACTACTTATAAGCGGAGAAGCTTGGAATCTATATTTCCCAATAAACAAAGCTATTTGGAGTAGCAGCTTTGTTTTGGTAACTAGTGGTTGGGCTTGCGTCTTACTAGCACTTGTCTATTATTGCACTGATGTACAACAGATCAAATTTGGAAATATTTTTAAGTACTTGGGTACCAATGCAATTACCATCTATTTCTTATCGAGTTTGCTTTCGAAATGTTTCTATCTTATAGAGCTACATCCCAATACAAGTTTGCATGAGTATTTGTATGAAAACCTTCTTACAGTGATTCCAGATAAAAAATTAGCCTCACTGCTTTATGCACTTACCGTGATAGGATTTTATTTGTATGCAGGTTATTTTATGTACCGTAGGAAATGGATAATAAAAGTTTAGTTTCATTGCTTATCTTTGGTCAACCAAACGTAAACCACTTTTAGCATCCTATGAAAAATTCACTTTGCTTTTTCATCTTTCTTGCAACTATTAAATTATTTGCTCAGCAGGAAAAAATAGTCATTACAGGAACCTTACAAGATGAATTTGGCGATACAATTCCCTATGCTGCCATTACAATCCCTTCTAAAAACATTGGAACAACAAGCACCGAAGAAGGAACCTATTATTTGAGCATTTCTAAAGAAAATTTGTTAGACACCCTGGTAGTTTCTAGTATGGGATTTCAAACTTACAATATCTGCGTTCAAGAATATGTCGATAAAAAATTAAACACCATTGTTCTTAAAGAAAATGTTACAGCTTTGGATGTTGTTGAAGTAAGCGATGCGAAAGAAATCCTAAAAGAAAGCCTAAAATCGGCAGAAGAAAATTTTATAAGCGACACGCATCAACTAAAATTATTGTACCGACGCTCCTCTGTCGAACAAAACATATCGAAGTTTTTTGTAGAGCAATACATCTTGTTACTCTATAAAGGGCCTGGCTACTACGCTAAAAAAATTGCCGTTACAGAATCTCGAAAATCCGCTGATTATCGTTTTGTAAAAGTAAAACAAAACCAACATGCCATCAATATCATGCTTGACATTAATCCTTTGGCCGATCCTAGCTTTTTAAAACGTATGGAATGGGAAAAAATTGGAGACACCAACTACGATAATGAAGGTGTGCTTATTGTTCAGGGTACCAAAGGTCATGTTAAAATAAAAATGTACATCGGTATCGAAACCAATGCTATTTATCGTATTGAAAACTCCGATTTAAATGCCGTCTTTGTCTACAAGAAAAACGAAGCAGGAAAGCTCTATTTAAGTTATCACAACAGAGAGTGGATTAGTAGCAGAAAAATTGATCCTCAAACTCAAAAAGCACTCAAACTAAAAAGTCCTAAGGTACAAACTGCTTATCGACATGAAGTGTTTGTTACCGGTATTGAATCTGATAAAAAGAAGATGAAAATGAAATCGTTCGGAGGGCATGGACAAGATATGGGGGATATCAAAATACCTTATCACCCTGAATTTTGGGCAAACTATAGCTTACCTCCTGAAACTGCTTTTTACAAAAAAATTAAAACAGAATTAGAATCCAACTACGGAGTTCCTTTAGAAACACAATTTAAATATTCGAACTAATAGCCCGGTAAGGCTTTTTTTCTACAAGTCGAAATCGTATTTTAGCCCTTTCTACAAAGACATAAAATGCAAGTACTCGATTATATAAAATCACATACTGATATACGAGACATCAGTATCATAAACACCTTAAAATTACTTTCTGAAGATTGTACTGTTCCTTTTATTTCGCGATATCGTAAAGAAAGAACTGGAAATTTAGACGAAGTTCAAATTGGTGCCATCTTAGCACATAAAAAGAACTTCGACGAACTGGAAAAGAGAAAAAAGACCATCCTTACATCCATTCAAGAACAAGGGGCGTTGGATGCAATTTTAGAGGGAAAAATAAAAAATGCTTCCCTACTTAGCGATTTGGAAGACCTCTACCTACCTTACAAAAAAAAGCGTAAAACAAAGGCAGATACCGCTCGTGAACAAGGTTTAGAGGGCCTTGCCAAAATGATCATGGCTCAGAATGTGCAAGATTTGGAATACACAACACAAAAATTTGTAAAAGGAAGTATTGAAAATGGACTAGAAGCGCTCGAAGGCGCAAGGTATATCATGGCCGAATGGATCAGTGAACGTTTGGATGTGCGCAATCAACTGCGCTTTAATTTCCAAAGAAATGCAATCATCAACTCCAAAGAAAATAAAAAAGGTACAGAGGGCATTCAAGCTGAAAAAGCCCAAAAATTCCGCGATTATTTCGATTGGTCAGAAAGCCTGAGCCGTTGTCCTTCGCATCGCTTACTTGCCATTCTACGTGCAGAAAACGAAGGTTTTATTCGTGTAAAAATAAGTATTGACAAAGAAGAGGCTATTTCAAAAATTGAAAATAGAATCATCCGTTCTCAAAACGATTGTGCAACACACATACAGTTGGCCATAAATGACGCCTATAAACGACTCTTGGCTCCCTCACTTTCCAATGAAGCGCTTACAAAAGCCAAAGAAAAAGCAGACACCAATGCCATAGATGTATTTGCCAAAAACTTAAAACAACTACTCTTACAAGCACCTTTAGGAGAAAAGGCTATTTTGGCTTTAGACCCAGGTTTTAGAACAGGATGCAAACTGGTTTGTCTCGACACCTACGGTGCCCTACAACACAACGAAACCATTTACCTACACAAAGAGAAAGAAGCTATGGGTAAACTGAGTTCTTTGGTAAATGCCTATCAAATTGAGGCCATTGCTATCGGTAACGGAACTGCCTCCCGAGAGACTGAAGCTTTGGTAAAAAAAGTACGATTCGACCGTAAAATTCCAGTGTATGTCGTAAATGAAGCCGGTGCTTCTATTTATTCTGCCTCCAAAATTGCCCGTGATGAATTTCCCAATTACGATGTGACCGTAAGAGGTGCCGTCTCCATTGGAAGGCGTTTGGCAGATCCGTTGGCGGAGTTAGTGAAGATAGATGCAAAGTCTATTGGCGTTGGCCAATATCAGCACGATGTTGACCAATCCAAACTCAAAGAAAAACTAGATGTAGTTGTAGAAAGCTGCGTAAATAGTGTAGGTGTAAATCTTAATACTGCCAGCAGCTCTTTATTGAGTTATGTTTCAGGAATTGGGCCTAAATTAGCAGAAAACATTGTGAATTACAGAAATGAAAACGGTGGTTTTCCTAGTAGAGTTGCCATCAAAAACGTCCCTCGTTTGGGAGCCAAAGCTTATGAACAAGCGGTGGCGTTTTTGCGTATTCCCAACGCAGAAAATCCACTCGACAATTCTGCCGTACATCCGGAAAGTCATGGCGTTGTTAAAAAAATGGCGAATGCCTTACGAGTAGACCTTTCCAAACTGATTGGAAATAAGGATTTGTTAGCTTCTCTGGTGCTCGACGATTATTGTACCGACACTATTGGCTTGCCTACCTTAAAAGACATCGTCAAAGAATTGGAAAAGCCCGGGTTAGACCCTAGACAAAAAGCAGCACTGTTTCAATTCGACCCGAATATTAAAAAGATTGAAGATCTAAAAGTGGGTCAGATTGTACCGGGTATTGTAAACAACGTGACCAATTTTGGTTGTTTTGTAAACATCGGTATCAAAGAAAGTGGTTTGGTACATATTTCCAAACTTTCCAACGGATACGTGAGTAATGTAAGTGATGTAGTAGCACTTAACCAACAGGTAAAGGTACGTGTGGAAGAAGTAGACCTACAACGAAAACGCATTCAATTGGCTATGAATTTTAGGGAAGAATGATAGATTTCCTACGCGTTTTACAAGTCCCCTAGAATTCACCTTCTGTCTGCATCACTATTTTTGATGAAAAACAAATATCCCTAGATTTAGGGATTGACTTTTACGATTTTCTATCCTATATTTGTTTTTCGTGCTCGGAACTGTTCTTATTTACATTGATGAGCCTTTCCCCTCCGGTCTTTTTTACAGGACTTCCCCCCGACATTTTTAAAATATATAAACTGCTGTGATATGAAAAATATAAGTCGGTTGGTGAAATTGCGTAAAGCACACAATTTAATCAAACAAGAAAAAACAGGAATGCCCATAGAGTTTGCAAGAAGAATGCAAATCAGCGAACGCTCTTTGTTTCGTTTGCTTGACAGCTTAAAAGAAATGGAGGCTCCTCTATGTTATAGCAGGAAGTCATTTACCTATTATTATAGCACGGATTTCGATTTTCGTATGCATTTTCAAATTGAAATTTTAAAAGGCGACGAACTAATAAAAATCAATGCCGGAAGTCGTCATTTTCAAAAAAACAGCAAACTGCCAAGCTATGGCAGTGGATGCATTTATATTTGACAACTGTCAAAATCTTTTTAGGTGCACATTTGAAGGTTTTGACAAAATTTAAATGTTTAATTAAAATTTTAAGATTATGAAAAATTTAGAAAATTATGGGGTCCTGGAATTGAATCCCCAAGAAATGCGTGAAGTTGAAGGGGGAGGATGGTTTCCATGGGTAACCATATCAAGTGGATGGTTTAATACAGGAATGGCAGATTATATCATTATGGCGTGATATATTAATGAATTATGAAGAGACTGTTTTTTACAAAATGGTCTCTTTTTTGAGTTTTCGGAAGTGAATTATTCAAATCAAAGCAAAATAATTTAATCTTATTCAAATGGTAAACGACCCAATACTGACCTATAAACTCAACAGAGATCGATATGCAAACACTTTGCGAAAAATTCAAAAATATTTATTTTGGATAGGTCTACTTAGACTTGCAATTTTCTCGGCAACTCTATTTCTTGTTTATTATTATTTGACTTCTCATTATCTAATGCTACTTTCAGGAATAATTGGAACCTTCATTTTTTTTATTGTTTTCTTTATTTCACTCAATTTAAAACATAGAGAAAGAAAACTTACGGAACTAGTTAAACTTAACGATATTGAAATAAACGCGCTTCATGGAAATTTTATTCTACTTGATTCAGGCCATGAATTTTCAGATTTAATGCATTTCTATAGTAATGATATTGACTTGTTTGGAAAGGATTCCTTTTTTCAATCTATCAATAGAACTTGCACAATAGCAGGAAAATTACATCTTTCTAATTTAATAAATAAAAACAACGAAAAGGGCATTGAACATAGGCAGGAAATCATCAAAGAATTATCCACTAAAGTCACATGGAGACAAAATTTTTCAACAACAGCCAATTTAGTAAAAAACACGACACCTATTTTACTAACCTTAAAATGGATTCAGAATCATCAAGCTCTCTTGCCAAAACATATATTGAAGATTGTACTCGTTTTTTCTTCCTTTACAATTTCAATTTTCTTTGGTATCTTTTTTGACTATTTAATATTCTCACATTTAGTGGTTTGGATTTTTGTTGGACTGGGTATTTCTAGTCTTTTTGTATCTAAAGTTAATAAAATCTATGACAATTCTTCCAAATCAAGGGTTAATATAGAGCTATACTACAAGCTTTTAGAGATGATAGAAAATGAAACGTATCATTCCAGAATTTTGATCTCGATGCAAGAAAAATTAAGAAGGAATAACAAAAACGCATCTTTAATCTTTCAAAAATTCTCTAAAGCGCTAGATGCTTTGGACCAACGAAATAATTTACTCTTTGCTTTTATAGGAAACTCTTTGTTTTTATGGGATTTATGGCAAGCATACAAAATTGAAAAGTGGATTCTTTCATACAAGCATTACGTCTCAGAGTGTTTTGAAATTGTCTCTTTCTTTGACGCACAAAACAGTTTGGCCAACTTTGCTTTCAATCATCCCAATTATACCTTTCCTGAAATTACCGACACTGACACAGTGATCCATGCAAAAGACTTAGGACACCCATTATTGGATATCGAAAAGAGAATTACAAATGACTGCCTAATAAATTCAAAAACGATTACAATTGTAACTGGCTCCAATATGGCTGGAAAGAGCACATTTTTAAGAACTGTTTCTTTGAGTATTGTAATGGCAAACATAGGATTACCGGTTTGCGCTTCCGAAATGAAATACAGTCCGGTAAAATTAATCACAAGTATGAGAACTGTTGATTCTTTAGCTAAAGACACCTCTTACTTTTTCTCTGAATTAAAGAGATTGAAATTAATTGTTGAAGCCTTACAACAAGAACATTATTTTGTTGTTTTAGACGAAATCCTAAAAGGAACGAACAGTATAGATAAAGCAGAAGGCTCTAAACAGTTTCTTGAAAAATTGTTGCTATTAAATACAACCGGATTGATTGCAACTCATGATTTAAGCCTTTGTACGCTAACAGATAAGTACGAACAAATTCAAAATGCGTATTTCGATGGCGATATTTTAGAAGATGAACTTCATTTCGATTATAAATTAAAACAAGGTATTTCAAAAAATAGAAATGCTTCCTTTTTACTAAAAAATATGAAAATTGTATAAAACTCAGAGTGACTGATTTGTCGATAGTTGTTGTAAAATGAGGAATGATAATTCAATTATGAAAACTGGAAAATTCGAAATAATAATTTTATCACAAAAAAACAGCAAACTGCCAGTGTTTGGCAGTGGGCGCATTTATATTTGATAGCTGTCAAAGTTTTTTTAGGTGCACATTTGAAGATTTTGACAAAATTTAAATGTTTAATTAAAATTTTAAGATTATGAAAAATTTAGAAAATTATGGGGTGCTGGAATTGAATCCCCAAGAAGTACGTGAGGTTGAAGGGGGAATTTTACCTTTGGCAATAGTGGTCGCATGGTATCTATTAGGTCCTATGGGAACCCATAAAGCGTATTAGCAAATAGCACTTAGAATTTCACAAGTTCTAAGTGCTAATTTTAACAGAGCAGTATGATCAAAATAATTTGGTATTTTATTTTAATTCGATTGAGAAAACTATTTGGAAAAGTAGACTTTTCTGTTTATTTGACCGTATTGCTTTTTTTAGGCATTACAGATTATCTTTTACTACAATACACAAAGGAATATCACTTTTATTTTCTTTTATTTTCTTTAGATATATTAGTCCGACACTTGAAAAGAGAAGATTGCGACTTATTGAGATACAATAAACATTATAAGCGTATCTATTATGTGGAATATTCAATTTACAGTCTACCATTTACCATACCGCTAGTCTTAGCCAGACAATGGGTTTCATTTTTATTGTATCAACTGGTACTAATGTTATACCTGAACTTACCCCGTTACAACGCTCGTATAAATAAATATCCTTTTAAATTATTCGACCCTTTTTGGGTGATTTGTTTTAGAAAATACAAACTTTTTTCAGTTTTGGTCGCGATTGCATTATTTATTATTCTTGGTTTGTTGTACGATAATAATAACCTGATATTATTCGCTATTTTGATGGTAGCCTTCACACTCAGTATCCCATCCTTTTACAGAGAGAAAATCTATTTTATTAAAGTTAACAAAAGCAAAAACTACCTTGTTGAACAATTTAAATCAGCTATTTACAATAGTCTTTTTTTATTAATTCCAACAGGAATAATAATATTTATTTCAGGGAAGTTTGCATTGTTGAAATGGATTCCATTACTAATTATTCCGGTAATGATAAATATTCTGATTAAATACTCTTTTTTTAACAGACCCCTTCAGCAGCAACTCTTATATGTTATCATTCTTGCCGGTTTTGACCACTTTTTACCTTTTGTGGCCATACCATTTTTGATTTATTCGGGAAACAAAAATTTAAAAAAACTCAAATCATGACTTTAAACCTTAGAATTGAAGAACAAAAATATGGACAACAAACCGTTATCAAAAACATAGAATATCCCTTTGAAAAAGGAAGTCTCTATGGCCTTGTGGGTAAAAACGGCCAAGGGAAAACAACTTTTTTTAAGTGCATTTTAGGATTGGTGAAATACAAAGGTAATACCGAATTTAAGGGTCACAAACTAAATATAAGTGAAGTTGCTTGGTGCCCTACAGAACCTCATGTTTATGGTGAATTGACCTCTTCTGAGTTCAAGGAATTTTATGCAGAATTATTGGAAATCGAAAAAACCGATGAAAAGGATTTATTTGAAATCCCTCAAAACAAATTGATAAAGGAATTTTCCACAGGAATGAAAAAAAAAATATACTTGAATGCCATCTTCCAAAAGGATTTTCAAATATATCTTTTAGACGAACCGTTCAATGGTTTAGATATTGAATCGAACTATAGGTTGACAAATTACCTGAAAGAAAAAGTAAAAAATGGCATTGTCATTATTTCTTCTCACATTTTGGATTCTCTATATAGTATTTGTGAATCAATTCTCCTTATTCAAGACACAAAGCTCAAAGAGTTTAAAAAAACAGAATTTGATGAAATTGAACGTATTTTATTTAAAATGGATGAAAAATAAAATTGTATAAAACTCAGAGTGAATGATTTGTCGATAATTGTTTCGAAAATTCAAAACAATAATTTTATTTCAAACTAGAAAAAATGAAAGATAAGAGAACGATAGAAATAACAAAAGTAAATCTATTAGGATTACTTTTTCTGCCAGTATTATCTATTTTTTTTATAGCCTATTTTTATATTTGGAAATTCCCAAATTTTGATGCCTATATTGACTCTCCTTTAAGATTATTCTATTTAGTCTTACTTGCCTTGTTTTCAATTTTTATTCATGAGTTAATTCATGCAATATTCTTTGCCGCATTTTCTGAAAACGGCTGGTGTGACGTGAAAATTGGAATTTTATGGAGAAAACTCACACCCTATGCACATTGTAGAAAACCATTACTAGTTTTTCAGTACAGAATTGCGTTATTAATGCCAGGTATAATATTGGGTTTAGTACCAATGATAGCTGGAATGGTATTTGGCAAATTTTTTACGTTTTTTTTTGGCGCTTTTATGTTGTTTTCTGCCGGAGGAGACATTATCATTTACTTATTGAGTTTAAAGATTCCAAAAAACAAACTGCTTTTAGACCATCCTACAGAATGTGGATTTTATATAATAGATAAAAAAGAAAATCATGATTGAAAAAGATTATTTCATCCGATTGATACAACAGTTATTTGATGCCATTCAAAGGATCGCAAATAATATTGACACCAATGAAACAGAAAAAGCCAAGCAACAGCTTACCGATAGCTACGCGCTTTTAGGAATAGATGCACAGTTTTTTAGAACCGGCACTAAAGATGAGCTGGTTACATTCATTCAATTAGAAGAGAATGGCTCTTTAAAAAAAATTCACATTGTTGCGGAACTATTATTTCTGGACGCGGAACTACAAACTGATATTGCTACAAAAATAAAAATCCTTAATGCATCTAAATCGTTGTTTGAATACTATTTAAATGAATCAAAAGAATATTCTTTTGAAACGCAAAACAAACTCACTCAAATCAACCTCGAATTAAATTTATTGACATCATGAACAAGAAAAAGAATCCATTCACTCAAAACGTTTCAATAGAACTCATCCTTCTTTTTTTAATAGGAATTCTCATTGGTTATGCCTTATTCCGGTGAAAATAGCCGTCAATTGAATAATAAAAATTTAAGCTATGAATTTTTTAATAAACAAACTGTTCCTATTTCTGAGCCTTAACTTGTTTTCCCAAGAAAAATGGACCTTAGATGATTGTATTTCATTTGCCTTTCTCAACAACCTACAAATAATGGAAGCGAACTTCCAACATCAAATTCAAGCAAAGGAATTGAAATTTCAAAAAAACAAAAGGCTGCCCGTATTATCCGCGACACTCAACAATAGTCTTTCCTATGGATTCCAACAGATGTTTTCAGGAGAATTTATCGGACAGTACAAAGAAATAAGAAGTTACAGAAATGATGCAAGAATCAATGCATCTGTCACACTGTGGAACAACAACGCTCAAAAAATCAACATCCAAAATCAGGAAATTAAATTAAAAACTACGCTGTTAACTGCCCAACAAAATAAGTTTGAATTGAAGTTGGAAATTATTGCAAAGTACTACTCTGTTTTAATTGCAAAAGAGCGACTACAGCTTGCAAAAAACATTTTCGCCAACCGAGAAAAATTTATAAAAAGTAAAGAGAAACTTTTCGAATTAGGAAACATTGCCAAAAATGAGCTAAGTGAAGAAAAATCCAATTGGATACAAGATTGGCAAACATACCAAACTGAAAAAATCAACTATAAAAGAGCCTTGTTTGAGTTGGCTGTTTTACTTCAAGTTCCTGACAAGCAACATTTTGAAATCATTGACAACTCAAATGAAACTCTAAAAAAAGAAATAAATCTAGAGGAGCTTATTTCACTTGCTCTATCTAACAGCATAAGTGTTGAAATAGCAAAACAAAAGGTAAAACTTTCAGAAAACGAAATTGCAAATTACAAAACCCAATATTTTCCAAAAATTACCTTCGATTATAGTTTAGGAACATCTGCTCAACAAATTTTTGACAACCAAAACCTGTCTTTTAACGAACAATTTCGCAACAATCTTTATCAATACGGAAGTGTCGGTTTGCAAATTCCTGTTTTCAATCAAGGAAACACCAAAACCAAAATCCACCAGTCGAAATTAAAAAGAGAACTTCAAAAAATAAAATTGGCTCAGGAAAAGCAAGACATCACAAACACAGTAGAAACCTTATACTTTGATATCATGGCTGCTAAACAAAATTATGCGGCAGCAACAAAAACAGAAAAGCAAACTAAAGAGGTTTATCAATTCTCAGCAAAACTTTATGAAATAGGAGAAATAAACACCTTTGAGTTTACCGGAAAGAAAAACGAGTATGTCTTTTCACAACTAAAAAAGACCCAAATCAAATACGAACTACTTTATAAGCAAAAAATAATTGAAAGTTACATTGTCGAATCAAAAAACGAAAACATTCCGTTTACTAATTAGGTACAGATGAATTACTCAGAAGACATAAAAAACAGCGTTTTAACTTTAGATTACAAACACAACAAATCATCAAATTTAATATACCTAATTGTGCTAGCCGTTATTGTAATATGTTTTGCTGCTTTGCCCTTTATTAACATAACTGTTGATAGTCAGGCACGGGGCATGTTAAGATCTCAAAAAGAAAATGTAATTATCTCCTCTTTAGTACAAGGAAAAGTAAGCCATGTCAATTTAAAAAACAACCTAATTGTTCAAAAAGGAGAACTGTTATTGAAAATCGATTCCACAATAGAATCTATCGAAGCCCAAACAAAAGAAAAAACACTAATCAACCTAATCGAACAGCATAACGACCTATCCTTGCTCTGCGAAGAAAAATACGAACTATTGAAGACAGACCTATATATTAAAGAGAAAATACATTTTTTAGAAAAAATCCAGGAGCTGGAAACTCAAAGAAACCAGCTTGAATACAATTACAAACGATTCGAAAAAGGCTATAAGGAAGACGTCATCTCCAAATCTGATTATGAAAAGGCAAGATATGAGCTTGAAGTTTCGAACAAAACAATTGCTACCTACAAAAATAAAACAGTCAGTTCATGGCACTCTAAAAAAGAGGAGATAGAAGAACAAATTAAGAATCAAGAAGGTGAAATTGCTCAACTTATGGAGAAAAAGAAAAATTACACAATCAGAGCCCCCATCTCCGGAACGATAATAAACTATTCGGGCGTAAAACAGGGAGTCTACCTTAAGACCAATGAAACCATTGGAGAAATTTCACCAGATGATGAAATAATTGTAGAATGCTATATACAACCAAAAGATATTGGATTTATAAAAACAGGTCAGCCGGTAAAATTGCAACTAGATGCATTCAATTACAATCAATGGGGATTTGGAAACGCAATTGTCCATGAAATTGACAGAAATATAACAATTAACGGATCGCAGAACTACTTCAAAGTACGATGCAAATTGAAAACCCATGAACTCCTATTAAAAAAAGGGTTTAAAGCCCAATTAAAAAAAGGAATGACTTGTACAGCAAGGTTCTCGTTAACTGAACGAAGTCTCTGGAATTTATTATTTGACAAAGTAGATGATTGGCTTAACCCCAAATTATTGAACGAAGAAATAACTTTAGTTAATCAATAGCAACGCTGTGAAGATTAAAATCAAACAACATGATATTCGAGACTGTGGGGCGGCATGTCTGGCATCGGTTGCGGCACACTTTAAATTAGGTGTTCCCATCGCCAAAATTCGGCAATATGCATCCACAGACAAAAGAGGAACTAATGTTTTGGGACTATTAAATGCCGCCGAAAAAATGGGTTTCAATGCCAAAGGCGTGAAAGGTAGTAGTGAATCCCTATCCCTAATTCCACTTCCGGCAATTGCCCATGTCATTATGGGTGATCAACAAAATCCATTACATCATTTTGTGGTTATATATAAAGTGAATACTACAACCATTGAAATAATGGACCCTGCAATTGGAGAGATTGTGAAATATGTCTTAGAAGATTTTCTGAAAATATGGTCAGGGGTTATTGTATTGCTGGTACCTTCTCAAAACTTCAGACCTGAAAACAAAAAAATTGCGATTGTTACACGGTTCAAAGAATTACTACTTCCGCATAAAAAAGTGCTTATACAAGCTCTATTTGGCGCTGTTATTTACACACTACTAGGCTTATCAACTTCAATATACATTGAAAAAATAACAGATTACGTATTGGTAGGTGGAAACACTAAATTGTTAAACCTTTTAAGCATTACAATGTTATTAATCCTTGTATTGCAAACATTCATAGGATCCTATAAAAGCCTTCTTATTTTACGAACAGGCCAATTGATGGATGCCAAATTAATTTTAGGGTATTACAAACATTTGTTGACATTACCTCAGCGATTTTTTGACACCATGCAAATTGGGGAGATAACTTCAAGAATTAATGATGCTGTAAAAATTCGGGCTTTTATTAATGACGTTGCTATCAACGTTGTTGTCAACACATTTATCGTAGTTTTTTCTTTTACCCTAATGTTTACCTATTTCTGGAAACTAGCCTTAATAATCTTGGCTGTAATCCCAATATATATAGTCATTTACACAATAGTAAATCGATTGAACAAAAAGAACGAACGCAAACTAATGGAAAATGCTGCCAATCTTGAAAGTCAATTGGTTGAATCATTAAACTCCATGAAAACAATCAAGCAATTCGGAATAGAGGAATACGCCAATACTAAAACAGAAAATCGATTTGTAAAATTACTGAACACCGTATTTTCTTCCGCGCTCAACGATATATTTGCCAATTCCTCAACAGGTTTTTTAGCAATGCTGTTTACTATAATATTAATGTGGACCGGAGCATATTACGTACTTGAAAATGAAATAACCCCCGGAGAACTCATGTCCTTCTATGCATTGATAGGCTATTTTACCGGGCCTGTAGCACAACTAATAGAAACCAATAAATCTATGCAAAATGCATTGATTGCCGCAGATCGTCTTTTTGAAATTATGGACTTAGAACGGGAAGAAATCAGTGAAAAAATGGAATTAACAAAAGATATGATTGGAGACATTAATTTTAAAAATGTCTCTTTTTCATATGGAACACGTACCGACATCTTTACGGATTTTAATATCACTTTTCAAAAAGGTAAAGTTTCTGCAATTGTAGGTGAAAGTGGCTCAGGCAAAAGCACTTTAGCGTCCTTATTACAAAACTTATATCCAATCAACTCGGGTCGTATTAGTATCAAAAAAAATGACATCAAATACATCAACAATAAAAGTCTCAGAAATTTGGTAGCGGCTGTACCACAAAACATTGAATTATTTTCTGGTAATATCCTTGAAAATATTGCAGTCGGTGAATATAAATGTGATTTAAAGAGAGTTCTTGAACTTACAAAAGAACTAGGGTTTTTAGATCTTATTGAACAACTACCGAACGGTTTTGAAACACCAATCGGAGAAAATGGAGCCATGCTTTCCGGGGGACAAAAACAACGTATAGCCATTGCAAGAGCCTTGTACAAAAATCCTGAAATCCTTATTTTTGATGAAGCAACTTCTTCATTGGATACTGTTTCTAAGACTTTTGTTCAAAAGGCGGTGCAAAGACTTGTTTCAGAAGGAAAAACAATTTTGGTTATTGCCCATCGATTGAGTACTGTAAAAAACGCCGACAAAATTTTCGTTTTAGATAAAGGGAAAGTCACTGAACAAGGAAATCACCCGGAACTTCTAAAAAACAGCGAATTGTATAAGAAACTTTGGAAACAGCAAGGTCTTTATTAGCTCAATTCCTTTTTTAAATAAAGTAGACCTACAACGAAAACGCATTCAATTGGCTATGAATTTTCGAGAAACATAAAGGTTCAAAAATTAACGAAACTTAAATTCTATAACGCTCTAAAAAACGTATCTTGCAAACTCAAAATTTGAATACCTCATTCTATGAAATTTCGCATTTTTGCAACAGCCATTCTACTCATTCTTATTTCCTGTGGCACTTCAAAACCAATTACAGATCGTTCTGATATTGAAGCCCTTTCTGCGAAGAAAGTGGTAAGGGGACATGAAAAGAGCAATTTTAAAAACAAGACGCTCTCAACCGATTTAAAGGTAAGCTTTAAAAAATCGGGGCAATCGCAAACCTTAAATGTATCCTTGAGACTTGAAAAAGATAAAACTATTTGGATGAGCGGATCTGTATTTGGTTTTTCCGTTGCAAAAGCTATAATCACACCAACTAGAGTGAGTTATTATACCAAATTGACCAAGACTTATTACGAAGGGGACTTTTCTAAAATCAATGAAATATTGGGTGCCGACCTCAATTTCACCATGTTACAAAACTTAATCCTAGGTGATGCCCTCTACAAACTGAACCCAAAAGATTACGAAGCCAGTATCGACCAATTAGCACATTTGTTGAGCCCAAATACGCCCAACGGAATCGCGGATATTTTACTTTGGATACATCCTATTAATTATAAAATAGAAAAACAAGAAATTCGAAGCTATGATCAGGGACGCTTTTTAGCAATCAATTATTCCGATTTTAAGGAAGTGGAAAAAACCAATATTCCAGGTCGTATGGAAATTGTTGTAAAAGACAACAAAAACAATGCAAACTTGTCAATTTCTTATAAAAACATTCGGCTCGATGAACCCTTGTCTTTCCCCTATAAAATACCAAGCGGTTATAAAAACATTTCAAAAAAATAAAAATGTCTGATTTTCCTCTTTTCTCAAAAACTATGAAAACTCGTGGAGTACAACTACTCCTTCTCCTGTTTTTGACTTGTATTTCTAATACTACTTTCGGACAAAATCCTACGCAAAAAACATTGGAAGCCAAAAGAGCGCGTTTGCAACAAGAGATTAAAAAGGTAAATTCTCTTTTGTTTGCCACTAAAAAAGAAGAAACAAATATACTCTCTCAAATTAGTGATCTAAACAAAAAAATAAAAGTTCAGGCAGAACTTATTGCTGTTTTAAATCAAGAAACTCGTTTGCTGAATGGAAAAATAACTAAAAATAAAAACAAGATTAATGCACTTGAAAAAGAATTGCAACTATTGAAAGACGATTATGCCGCAATGGTTTACCAATCCTATAAAAGTAAATCCATGCAAAGTAGGATGATGTTCATCCTTTCCGCAGAAAGCTTCCAGCAGGCATACAAACGACTTCAGTATATGAGTCAGTATACAGAATACCGTAAAAAACAAGGGGAAGCGATTGCAGTACAAACGGAAAAGATAAAAATATTGAACAGTGATTTGCAGGTGCAAAAAATCCAAAAAGAAAACCTACTCGCTACACAGAAAGAAGTACAGGCCACTATTGAAATAGAAAAGAAAGAACAGGAAGCATTAGTTGCTGAAGTAAAAACACAGGAAAAGAAATACCGAGCAGAGATTAAAAAGAAACAAGAAGAGGAGCGCAAAATAGACAAGCAAATAGAAAAAATTATTCGCGACGCCATTGCTGCATCTAAAAAGAAAAGTAAAAGCACAGCAAAAGGTTTTGTGCTGACGCCAGAAGCTAAAGTCTTGGCCACAAAATTTGCACAAAACAAAGGCAAACTACCATGGCCGGTAACCAATGCTTTGGTGGTACGTAATTTTGGAAAAATCCCACATAAAACTCTAAGAGGTATCACCATACAAAGTAATGGAATTCATATTGCCACAAACAAGGGAGCTACGGCAAGAGCCATTTTTGAAGGAACAGTCCTCGCCATTCAAGTGAGTTCAAACGGAGTGAAAACCGTGTATATACAACACGGAAATTATATTTCTTTGTATAGCAATCTAGAAACCATTTCGGTTCAAAAAGGAGACAAGGTTCGTTTAAAACAAAGTATCGGTAAAATATATAGCGATAAGGTCACGGGCAAAACCATCTTAAAATTCCAGATTTGGAGAGACACCCATAAAGAAAACCCTAAGTCTTGGCTATTGCGCCTTTAGATACTGCTTTAATCAAATAAGGAACGTAATTCCGAAGCAGCAGAGGCAGCCAATTTTCCCGACAATACCAAACTCAACTGACGCCTTCTCAAAGCTGCTCCGTAGCGTTGCTTTTCGAGTGGTGTTTCAGGAATCAGTTCAGGAACAGCTACTTTATTCCGATCCTTATCCAAAGCAACAAACGTATAAATCCCTTCATTTACCTTGGTTCTTTTACCCGATAGGCGGTCTTCTATCCAAACATCGGCATATATTTCCATCGAAGACCCAAAGGCTCTAGAAACTTTTGCTTCAATAGTCACTGTACTCCCCAAAGGAACAGGATTGGTAAAAGCGACATGATTCACGGAAACCGTAACCGCAATATGTCCCGAATGTCGTTGTGCAGCAATACAACAAATTCGATCCATCCGCGATAACAATTCACCTCCAAACATCCCATTCAAGGCATTTGTGTCACTTGGCAAGACCAAATCTGTTGCAATGGATAATGATTCTTTCGCTGTTCTAGACTTCATAAAATACAGGTTTTTAATATTCAATTATCAAGATACAAAAAAGAGAAACAACGCTTCAAATTGACAACATTTATTTATTCGATATTTTCTCAAATTGTCTTACATTCAAAAAAAAAAATTATGCCACTTAGTTGTTTAATGTTTATGCTAAAAACACCGAATGAAAAAAGATTACTTAAACGAACTCGTCGCAAAAAGCACCGCACTTGCTGAAGCTCTGCAAAAACCACAGCAGCAAGCCAAAGCTACTCTGTTTACTAGGCGTATGGGGCCGATTATTAAAGCGCCAGAGGCAAAAGTTTTTTTAATTAGAATGCTCGACACCTCCTTTCGATCCTTGAATCGAAAAAGGATTGCCAACTATATTGTAAAACTCTTAAAAACACCTTCAACCTCCCTCGCTCTTTTTACAAGTACTGAAAAAATCCTCATCAGTATATTTCAAAGCATTGGATTTCGGTTACCAAGTATAAGTATCCCCATTCTTCTAGGACAGATAAAACGTGTTACCAGTCCGGCATTGTATTTTGAAAACAGCAATCAATTCAAAAAACACTTACAAAAGAGGAAAAATGAGAACATTCAATTGAATGTAAACCCTATTGGAGAAGCCTTAATTGGTGAAAGCGCTGCCGAAGAGCGAATTGAAGCATACTGCGCACTGCTACGACAAAAAGATGTAGACTATATCTCAATAAAAATTTCTACCATTTCATCGCAGATCAAACCATTAGCCTTTGATGTGACTGTTGAACATTTAGTGACAAAACTCACCGTAATTTACAGAGAATTGCTAGTCATTGAAAAAGAAACTGGGGTTTTGAAATTTGTAAACTTAGATATGGAAGCCTATCGTGATCTAGAAATTACTGTAGCCGTCTTTATGACTACATTAGACCTTCCAGAATTTAAAAACCTACGTGCTGGTATTGTATTGCAAGCTTATTTACCAGATGCCTATGCCATATTTCAAAAACTCAAGAATTGGGCGGTTCAGCGCATTTCTAACGGTGGAGCTCCTATTAAAATTCGATTGGTAAAAGGAGCAAATTTGGAAATGGAAAAAACAGAAGCTTCCATTGAAGACTGGCCATTAACCACCTATCACTCAAAATTAGACACCGATGCTAACTACAAAAAAGTATTGCTAGAAATGCTCCATGCAGATACCGCAAAGGCAGTAAACATTGGAATTGCTTCACACAATATATTCGACTTGGCCTTTGCATTACAACGGGTACAAGAAGAAAAAATTCAAAATTTTGTCGATTTCGAAATGCTCGAAGGTATGGCCGATGAAACCGTATATGAACTTTTAAAAAGAAAAGTTTCTGTGCTGTTATACACACCTATTGTCAAAGAAGAAAATTACAATAATGCGATTGCCTATTTGGTAAGAAGACTGGATGAAGGCACCCAAGAAGGTAACTTTTTAAGAGAAGGTTTTCAACTTGAAGTTGGCAGTTTACAATGGAATAAATTACAGGAACAATTTATCAAATCTGTTGAAAGATTGGAATCCGTTCCCATAACACCAAACAGAAATCAAGACAGAACTACACAAACTTTCTCAACGCAAGATGCTTTTAAGAACGTAGCAAATACCGACTGGATTCTTCCTGCAAATCGAAGTTGGGTTTCAATGCTAAAAACCCGCTGGAATGACCCCATATCAATCCTTGGAAACACAATTCCTGTCGTTGGTGATTTGACAAAAAAAGAAAGAGAACGCATTCAACTAGATTCATGGAATGGTACACATCCATGGAACTATGAACTGGCAGATCTCGATGACTATCGCATCTTTTTAAGCTCAGATTCACCATGGACAACCTACTCCAATGAAGAAAGAGCTAAATTTCTAAAATTAGCGGCTGTTGAAATTGAAAAAAATCGAGGAGATCTCATAGGTGTTGCCGTCAGTGAACTAGGAAAAACAATTGCAGAAGTCGACGTAGAAGTTTCGGAAGCAGTTGACTTTGCGAACTACTATGCTCAAAACATCTTAGACATTGCTTTGCATGAAAACCTTGAATATAAAAATGAAGGTGTACATCTAGTATTGTCGCCATGGAATTTTCCAATTGCCATCCCCATTGGCGGTGTATTAGCCTCACTGGCGGCAGGAAAGAGAGTCATTTTAAAGCCTTCTCAAAATGCTGCGGCTTGTGGATATCTTATTTCGAAAGCACTATGGGAGGCTGGAATCCCCAAAAATGCTTTTGCATTTCTTCCGGCACATGAACACACTTTGGATCCCTTGTTGACCAAACCTAAACTATTTGATGCAATCCTATTAACAGGAAGTACAAATACGGCAAAATACCTTTTAGACAGAACACCCTATCTTCCTCTGTTTGCTGAAACTGGAGGTAAAAATGCCACGATCGTTACTGCATTATCAGACAGAGAACAAGCCATTGAAAATGTGGTACAATCTGCCTTCGGTAATGCCGGACAAAAATGCTCAGCTACTTCCTTATTGATTTTAGAAGAAGAAGTATTTAATGATGTACATTTTCGCAACCTACTAAAAGACTGTGCCGAAAGTAAAACACATGGCAACCCTTGGAATTTAGAAACAGACATTGGACCGCTAGCAGTTCCTATCAATGAAAATTTACGAACTGTGCTTGATAACACAGAAGAATCACAATGGTTACTAAAACCTAAATTAAACGGTAATTTCATGATGTCTCCAGGAATTAAATGGGGAATTGACACGGAGGATTTCGCTTTTCAAAACGAGTTATTCGGCCCCATATTATCGGTCATGAAAGCAAAAAATCTAAAAGAAGCTATTGGCCTCGTAAACAGCACGGATTATGGTCTTACCTCTGGAATTGAAACTTTAGACCCTAATGAAATAAACGTGTGGGCAGACCAAATCAAAGCAGGAAATTTATACGCCAACAGACCTACAACAGGCGCCATTGTAGAAAGACAGCCTTTTGGAGGTATGAAGGCTTCGTGTTTTGGATTTGGCATGAAGGCAGGTGGTTTCAATTATGTCCGTCAGTTTCTTAAAAGAAAAGAGAAAAAGATGGTTTTAAATAAAGTTATTGAAAACTATACCACTGCCTACAATGAACATTTTTCTCAAACGATGGATTATGCAAATCTTAGAGGGCAACACAACAAGAATCGTTACCTGAAGCCAAAACGTATTGTTGTTTGTTTCGATGCTAAAGTCTCCATAGATCACCTCACAAAGATTGAGGCAATTGGAAAAATTATCGACGTGCCCGTACATAGTTTTAGCACAGAAAACATTGCCAAACTTACAACCTACAAAAAACTAAGTTCCTGGAATGAAATTTACGATTTGATTGATCATGATACCATCGTACGTGTTTTGAACCCTAATAGAATCGACTTCAACTTCCTAAGACATTGTCACAACAGAGCTGTAAACGTCTATTCGGAAAAACCAAGCAACCACGGATCCTATGAATGGCTTGTGTATTTATCAGAACAAAACATCTCGATTAACTACCACCGCTATGGTAATTTGATGGGCGAAACCTGGAATGAGGAAGCAACAAATGACAAAGAAATCGAATAAAAATGCTTTATAAATCCCATTACAAAGGTATTGTGTGCACTACCAATATTAATGATTACTCCAAGTCGATCAATTACAAAAGAATAGGCTCATTATTTGAATTGGGCGGTTAAGGCTTTTAGAATTTCCGCTAGTGATGTTCATGACGAGATCCAAATTTAATGACATCATAAAAAACATTGCAGATAGGGACCCAGATGTCAACACTATAGAAACATCGCGATCCGAAATGGAATTTCTCAAGTCTTTTGTTGACTTAAATATCTAAAATTAAACATTTGAGTACATCTAGATTGCAGATTAAAAACCAGAGAATGGCCTGAAACAAAAGACGCTTTAGAAAATCTAGTGAACGCTGCTGTTTCCCTTAGAGAAAAAGCCCTTCTTCTCAGCTAAATTAAATAAACGACCTTTTAAACAAAAAAACGCCAGCTTTTCAGCTGGCGTTTTACAATTGATGTTGACCCACAAGGACTCGAACCTTGACTGACGATACCAAAAACCGGAGTGCTACCATTACACCATGGGTCAATTGCTTATTGCGGGTGCAAATTTAAGGGAAAGTTTCAATTTTACAAACATTTTTATCGTTTTTTTATTCTTCCTTTATTTTGAAACTCTGGAATACAAATCCAAACCTTCATTCTGGCAAAATAGTTGACAAAACCTCAGCAAAACAAAGCCCCTTTCCATTTTTAGCAAAAATAGTTAAGAACACTTCGTTTATAATTGTTAAATTCGCACAGATATACTACGAAAAGCATATGTTCCTTACAAATTATAAAAAACTAAACATCACACTAGGATGGCTCGTATTTGCCATTGCCCTGGTTACTTATACTTTAACTTTAGAACCCACAGTGAGCTACTGGGATTGTGGAGAATATATTGCTACCTCCGTAAAACTAGAAGTAGGACATCCACCAGGAGCTCCTTTATTTCAAATGCTTGGAGCTTTCTTTGCCATGTTCACTTCAGAAGTTACTGAAATTGCCAAAATGGTAAACTTTATGTCTGGACTTGCCAGCGCATTTACTATCTTATTTATGTTTTGGACCATCACGAATTTGGCAAAAAAATTGGCGCTTAAATCAGGTGACTTTTCTGACAGCAAAGCAATAGCGGTGTTGGGAAGTGGATTGGTAGGTTCTTTGGCCTATACCTTTTCCGATAGTTTTTGGTTTTCGGCAGTAGAGGCTGAAGTATACGCTATGTCTTCCTTTTTAATGGCACTCCTCTTTTGGCTCGCCTTAAAATGGGAAAACGAAATGCACAAACCTAGGGGGCATAAATGGTTGCTGTTAATATCCTACGTGGTAGGCCTTTCTTTTGGTGTACATATTTTATCTTTATTGGTAATTCCTGCGATTGTTTTTGTTTATTTTTATAAAAACTACAGCGACATTGACCCCAAAAAATTTATTATTGCCAATGTTGTAGCCATTTCTGTGTTGGCTTTTGTTTTTAAATTTTTATTCCCTTTTACACTGAAGTTTTTTAGTATTTCTGAACTCTTCTTTATAAATACCGTAGGCATGCCCTTTAACTCGGGGAGTATTATTGCCGGACTTGTATTAGCTGCCGCATTTTATTTTGGACTCAATTACACTCGAAAAAACAAATTGTATTTGGCAAACACCTTAAGCCTATCCGTATTGTTTATCATGATTGGTTTTTCTTGCTGGCTAATGCTCCCAATAAGAGCAAATGCGAATACAACCATCAACGAAAATAACCCGTCAAGTGCTAGAGAACTGTTAGCCTATTACAATCGTGAGCAATATGGTGATGCCAATGTGTTTTACGACACGTATTACTCAATTGTATACAACAGAGAACAAAAAGTAGACAGTAAGAACAATCCTATCTACAAAGATGAAAAACCTAAATACGAAAAAGACTACAAAACAGGTAAATACATCATTGTAAACAATTACAAAAACGTAACACCTGTTTATAACGATGAACATAAAGGGTTTATTCCTAGAATGCCAAACCCAGCAGTTATCGACAACTACAAGGCCATTGCAGGCATACCTGCCGACAGTAAAAAAAGACCAACCTTCTTGGAGAACCTCACCTTTATGTTCGACTATCAATTCGGCTATATGTATGGAAGGTATTTGATGTGGAATTTTGTAGGACGTCAAAATGATGAACAAGGCAATTTAGACATTCACAACGGAAACTGGTTAAGCGGTATTGATTTTATAGATGAAATACGCTTAGGCCCTCAGTCCAATTTACCTACTGATGTAAAGAACAACAAAGGACGTAATACCTATTTTTTCTTTCCTTTAATTTTGGGGATTATTGGCCTTGTCTTTCAGCTTAAAAAAGATCAAAACAATTTCTATACACTCTTTTTGTTTTTCGCCTTTACTGGGCTTGCCATTATCTTTTATACCAATCCAAAACCATTTGAACCTAGAGAGCGCGACTATGCGGTTGTAGGTTCCTTCTATATTTTTGCCATTTGGATAGGTTTCGGTGTATATGCCTTGTATGAATATTTGAAAGCCTACGTAAACCCAAAAACCATAGCGCTTGCTATATCTGTCGTTTCCCTAATAGCAGTACCTACGCTAATGGCTGCTGAAAATTGGGACGACCATGACAGATCTGGAAAATACACTGCACATTTCAATGCCAAAGCTTATTTAGATTCTTGCGACGAAAATGCCATCATGTTTACCATTGGAGACAATGACACTTTTCCGCTTTGGTACCTGCAAGAAGTAGAAAATTACAGAACCGACATCAAATTAGTCAATACCAGTTTATTTGCCACCGATTGGTATATAGACCAAATGAAGAGAGCAACCTATAAAGCACCTCCTATTCCATCTCAATTGACACATGAGCAATACAAACATGGAACCTTAGATGTTGCCTATCACTTTCCACAAACGGAATCGCGTTGGGACATCAAAGATTTTATGACATGGATTTCTTCTGATGACGATAGAACCTATTTTGAAACTGAAAACAACCACAAAGAAAAATTTTACCCTACCAATAAAATCCGATTGCAGGTTGACAAACAAAAAGTACTGGAAAGTGGTCTGGTGGCCCTTAAAGATTCTGCATTAATTGTATCTCATATCGATATAGACATTGATGCACAAGGATTGACAAAAAACAGAATATTAATGCTCGATGTATTGGCAAATAACAACTGGAAACACCCCCTATATTTTACAGGTGGTGCGAACGCAGATGAAGAGTATATCTGGTTAAAAGACTATTTACAACTCGATGGACTTTCGTATAAATTCATACCGATAAAAACAGAAAATAGAGGTAGTATGTTTGATATGGGGCGTATTGATACGGAAACCATGTATAAAAAGATTCTCAGTTGGGATTGGGACGAAATGAATTCTCGCTCAATTTACCTAGATGTAGAGTCACGAAAAAATTCTATTTCTTTCCGTAACAATATGATGCGTCTCACCGAGGTTCTTATTGCCGAAGAAAAGCTTGAAAAGGCGGAAGAAATTTTAGACTTAAGCCTTGAGGAAATGCCAATAGAGCTGTACGGCCATTATGGAATTTGTTTAGGATATACTGAATATTATTACAGAATTGGTGCTGTAGAAAAAGCAAGAGCCGTATCCGAAACACTCATCCGTATTTTTCAAGAGAAACTGGTCTACTATAGTTTGTTTGAGGAAAGAGATCTCGATTTAATTTTTGACGAAATTGAACGAACATTAAACATGTATAGAAGTGTCCTCAGAGACATAGACACCCATGAAAAAGACGAAATGTATTTGACAAACACTGAAGATGCTTTTGTAGAACATATCAAATTGTTTCAAAATTTATTGGCAGAATAAGACCTCGGAAGATGGTAAATAGTAAGCAGGTAGCAGGTAGCAGGTAGCAAAGTTGAATACCAATACAAAGAAACAACCATAAAATTGATGCATTCATTATTTGTTCACATTCCAAAATGGTTTCAAAAATTGTTTTCTGAAGTTACCTGGTCTATCGATACAGAAAAGAAAGAATTATTTTTAACGTTTGACGACGGCCCTACACCAGAAATAACCGATTGGGTTTTAGACCAATTGGCAATGTACAACGCAAAGGCCACTTTCTTTTGTATTGGAAAAAACATTCAGGCGCATCCCGAATTATTCGAGAAAATTATTGCTGCCGGTCACCACATCGGAAACCACACATTTAATCACCTAAACGGATGGAAAGTTAGCGCACAAAATTACCTGAATAGCATCGAAAAAACACAACGCTTAATCACCACCTATAAACTCCCGAATAAAACACCAATATTTCGACCACCTTACGGTAAGATTTCACCTTTTCAAATTCGAAAACTAAATAGGCTAAATTACCAGATTGTTCTTTGGAATGTCTTAAGCGGCGATTTTGACAAGAAAATTCTTCCAAAAACTTGTACTAAAAACGTCCTTAATTATAGTGGAAAGGGATCTATTATCGTATTTCATGACAGTCTAAAAGCTGCCAAAAACATGAAGGCATCTTTACCAAAAGTATTGGCACATTTTTCACAAAAAGGCTATACGTTTAGTGGAATTCTTTAAGCGTATTTTTGAACAAGGTTAATCAATGTATTGGCGTCCAAATCTCCCGATTGTCTCCATTTCATTGTACCTCCTTTGTAGATAATAAAAGTAGGGTTTGCCTTTACTTTCAAGGCATCCGCTAATATTTCATTCTTTTCAATGTCAATTTTTATCACCTTGGCCTTATCGCCCAAAGCGGCTACAACATCGCGCAAAACTTCATGTGGATTTTCACCTGTTTTATCCCATTCAAAATAGAAATCAATCAATACGGGAATATCTAAGTTTATAAGTTCACCAAATTTTGTCATAATAGAATTGCATTCATTTTATACTATTGTTAGTTTTGACACATAAAACATGAATATAAATCAAAACTTCTCTTGCAATATACTGTATTTATGTTATTTATGAAAATATTTTTTATACCCGATGTTTTAGCCTTTTTTTTATCCCATAATCTTCCAATAGTAAACCCTATATCTGCCTAAATATTGCCTTAGGATTTGACTGTATTCAGACAAATTATTAACTAATTTCAGTACATTTACAATCATCAATAAATCACTTACTATGGCAGCTCAAAAACGCGTATTTTTATTAGATGCTTTTGCATTGATTTTTAGAGGATATTATGCCTTGATAAAGAACCCAAGAATCAATTCAAAAGGCATGGACACTTCTGCGATTTTGGGATTTACTAATTCGTTGCTCGATGTGATTCGTCGTGAAAAACCAGATTTATTGGCGGTTGCTTTTGACAAAGGAGGCTCCTCGGTAAGAACGGAAGCCTTTCCTGAATACAAGGCGAATCGACAAGAAACACCTGAGGCCATAAAAATTGCTGTACCCTATATTCAAGAAATTCTAAAAGCATTGCATATTCCAATTATTGAACACCAAGGAATAGAGGCAGATGATTTAATTGGTACACTATCTAAACAAGCTGAAAAAGAAGGCTTTCAAGTGTATATGGTAACTCCTGATAAGGATTATGCGCAATTAGTGTCTGAAAATATTTTTATGTACCGCCCTGCAAGGATGGGTAACGGTATTGAAATTTGGGACGTTGAAAAAGTCAAAGAAAAATTTGAAATCCAAGACCCGCTTCAAGTAATCGATTATTTAGGAATGATGGGAGATGCCGTAGACAACATCCCTGGTCTGCCTGGAGTAGGTGATAAAACCGCCAAGAAATTTCTTAAGCAATATGGAAGCATGGAAGTACTGCTTGAAAACACCCATGAGCTGAAAGGAAAAATGAAAGAAAAAGTAGAAGCTAATAAAGAACTAGGATTACTCTCAAAGCAATTAGCAACTATTTTACTCGATTGCCCTGTTACGTTTCATGCCGAAGACTTCAAATTGTCTACACCCGATTTTCAAAAGGTTACCGATGTTTTTCAAGAACTCGAATTTAGAAGATCGCTAGATATGGTTCACAAGTTGTTCAAACAACCTGAACCCGCCACAGAAAAGAATGAAACGCCTAAACAAGAGGAAAAAACTATAAAATCCTCAACAAGCACTGCTCAATTAGATCTCTTTGCAACACCCGCTGAAGATGAAGTCCAAATTCAAACTGGATATAATACTTCAGAAAACAATGATCATCTCTATCAATTCGTAAACACCGCATTGGCTAGAAAATTTCTTATTGAAAAACTCTCACAACAAAAATCTGTTAGTTTTTCAATTACTACCGCAACAGAAAACAGCTTAGACAGCAAAGTTGTCGGTATTGCTTTCTCTTATATGGCAGGAAAAGGATACTATGTAAATTTCCCCGAAAACGAAGCGGAAACACTAGAACAATTACAAGAATTTAAAGGCTTTTTTGAAAATGAAAACATTGAAAAAATAGCTCAAAATGTAAAAACATACCTCAAAGTATTGGGGCAATTCAACATCCACATAAAAGGCCCATTATTCGACACGATGCTTGCGCATTATTTGATAAACCCCGACATGAGACACAACCTAAATGTACTGTCTGAAACCTATTTAAAACACCAACCTATTGCCGAAGAAACGGTGGTTGGAAAAGGAAGAAATCTCATTCAAATGCAAGCGGTAGCGTTGGAAAAACAAACCCAATTCATAACAGAAAAGGCAGATTTGATTTTTCAATTAAAACCCTTTTTCGAAAAAGAATTGCATGAAAATGGATTGACAAAACTTTATCAAGAAATCGAAATCCCATTGCTTAAAGTACTCGCAAAAATGGAGTTAGAAGGGATCAATTTGAACACTGAATATTTAGCGAGTCTTTCCACAACCATTACCAAGGACATTGCGGAATTGGAAAAAAATATTTACAGTCAAGCCGGTGAAGACTTTAACTTAGCTTCTCCAAAACAATTGGGAATTGTTTTATTTGAAAAAATGCAATTGGTTGAAAAACCCAAAAAGACAAAAACAGGACAATATGCAACCAATGAAGATGTGCTATCTAAATTAGCACCAAAGCATCAAATCATAAAAGAGATTTTGGAATGGAGAGGCTTGGTAAAATTAAAAAGCACCTACATCGATGCGCTGCCAAACGAAGTCAATTCAAAAACACAAAGAGTACATACTACCTATGCTCAAACTGTAGCTGCCACAGGGCGTTTGAGTTCGAACAATCCCAACCTACAAAACATTCCAATTAGAACGGAACGTGGACAACAAGTACGCGCGTCTTTTGTCCCTAGAAATGAAGAATATATATTATTAGCCGCCGACTACTCTCAAATTGAACTTCGAATTATCGCTGCTTTGAGTCAAGAAGAAAATATGATGCAGGCTTTTAAAAACGGTCAAGACATCCACGCTACGACTGCAGCCAAAGTGTATAACATCCCATTAGAGGAAGTAACTCGTGAACAAAGAGGCAATGCCAAAGCGGTAAATTTTGGAATTCTATACGGTCAGGGGGCTTTTGCACTTGCCGATCAGACGGGGCTTACAAGAAAAGAAGCTAAAGAATTGATTGCCGCATATTATGAAACCTATCCTACTTTGAAAGCCTATATGGCAAAGCAAGTAGATTTTGCTAGAGACAATGGCTATGTAGAAACGGTATTGGGCAGGAGACGTTATTTAAAGAATATCAATTCTCAAAATGGCATGGTCCGTTCTGGAGATGAGCGTAACGCGGTAAACGCACCTATTCAAGGATCTGCCGCAGACATTATAAAAATTGCCATGATCAACATCCAAAAACATTTTGATACGAATACATACAAATCAAAAATGCTATTACAGGTACACGATGAATTGGTTTTTGACATGCACAAAGATGAAATCGAAGTTTTACGACCTATTATCAAAAGTGAAATGGAAAATGCTTTCAAATTAAGCGTACCCCTAGATGTTGAAATAGACCAAGGTACTAATTGGCTAGAAGCACATTAATACACATGATAATTTAAGAAAACAAACTCGTTTTTACAGAAATTTAGTTGTGATCACTTGCAAACCATTCGGCATAGGAAGTTGCGGTTTCTTGCAATCGCAATGAGTAGAGTTGTACCGTTTTCGGAATTTTAGCGTTTATTTTTGCCGCAAAATCGACCAGCATCATTTCGCTGGTGGGTTGGTAGTCAACCAAAATTACAGAATGACCTCTAGAAGATAGTTCGTTTGCGAGTTCAACATGTGGTGTGTTTTTATTAAAAACGGTGGCATGATCAAAGACATCTACAATTTCCTCTTTTACTATAGATTTCAAATCTTTAAAATCAATCACCATTCCAAATTTTACATCATTTGAATCAGTACTCGGTGTTCCAATTACAGTCACAGATAGCTTGTAACTATGCCCATGTACATTTCTACATTTTCCATCATACCCATATAAGGCGTGCCCGGTTTCAAAATCAAACTGTTTGGTAATTCTAATTTTATTCATGCTGCAAAGATACTTTATTTCTGTATAGTTTTCTTGAATCAAAGACAAGATCCAACTTTATTTCTTCCACTTTAAAAGTGTGTTTTTCGTGAAATCGGTTAAAACCAGAGCTCCACTTATTTCTGCGCGTTCCGCTAACAGAATATCCCAGTGATCCGTGCCTTCCCAGAACACCTTTTTCATTTCAAACAATGCTTCGGGGTGATAACTCGCTAGCCTATTTGCCAAGGCATCTACTTCATCTAACATGTGTTCCTTTGTATCCGTTATTTTAGAAAATAGTCCATTACTATGTGCCCAAGTCGCCGAGTGCCATTCTGTTGCTTCTAAGGTTAAGTTACAGAAGGCCGCTTTTCCTATTTTTCTGTTTACAACAGGTTCAATCACAAAAGCACCAATACCAATAAAAAGTTCCGAGAGCTTTACGGAAGCCTCTTCGCTAGCAACTACATAATCACATGCTGCTACAAGTCCCACGCCTCCACCAACAGCTTTTCCTTGAACGGCGCCAATTATGATTTTACCACAAGTCCGCATACTGTTAATAAGATGCGCAAATCCCATAAAGAATTTTGTTCCTTGTTCACTGTTATTGATTGCCAATAATTCATCAAATGAAGCACCTGCACAAAATGCGCGATCACCATCACTCTTCAATACAATTACTTGTACCTCAGAATCTGCAGCTAAATCATTAAATGCCGAGGTCATTTTATACAATAAGTCTCCAGGAAGTGAGTTACTTGCTGGATGCGAAAAAGTAAGTGTTGCAATTCTGTTTGCTATTGCAATGTCTAAAGTTCCTGAATTCATAGTTTTCAAAGGTACATTATTTTGGATAATTTAATAGATTTTGTCAACTAGCGTTCCAACATCTTAGCAAGATTTCTCTTCAAATAGACAAATAGTATTCCGGAACGGTAACACATCCAAACACTAAAAGCAATCCATATCCCAAATAGTTTTAAATCGTAATAATCACAGATCAACAGTGCGGGTACAAATCCTAAAAAAGTTGCAACAACTACTGTGTTTCTAAGGACAATAACTTCAGCCAAGCCTTTAAATACACCATCATATACAAAAGCGATCGCGTTTAAAGGTTGAGAAACCAGCACCACCCAAAAAACGGCATAAAAAACCGAAAGCACTTCCTTGTCCGCTGTAAACAACAGTCCTATATGTTTGTAAAAAAGAAAGCAAACACACATAAGTACAAATGCCACAATTACAGCGTATCTTGTCAAATCCACGACCAACTGTTTTAAATGCAATGTGCTACCTGCTCCTTTTAGTTTTCCAGACACGATACTACCAACACTGGCAAAGCCATCGACAAAAAAGGAGAAAAACAACCAAATTTGAAAACAAATCGTTTGGGCTGCAATGTATTGCTTCCCATAATTTGTCGCGTAAGAATTCGCAAGATATAAGGCTACATGCAACGCCAATGCTCTTATAAATAAGTTAACACTCAAACCCACCAAGCGTTTTACTTCAGGGTGAATGGGAGCTCTTGAAACCAATTTGAACGGTGTTTTTTTAAGAAACAGATATAAAGCTATAATTGCCATAACAGCCTGAGACAACACACTTGCATAGGCCGCCCCTTCAACGTGCATGGCAGGAATTACATCTTCATAGCCGTAAACAAATAACACATCGAATACGACATTCAACACAAGACCAATAATACTTATCATCATGGGCCAAAATGTATTCTGAAGTCCCGCAAAAATACCATAAACGGTAAAGACAAATAACGAAAATGGCAGTCCAATGGCTCGTATTTTATAATAAGAAACGGCATAATTTAAAATTATCCCATCCGCATTGTACCATTCAAATATTTGTTCTGTAAACAAAAGGGTCAATAGGTACAGAACCAGGCTCAAGGATACGTTAATTGCAATCATTTGGGCAGGTACTTCTTGTATTATTCCCAGCGTTTTCGACCCTACGAATTGCGCAATAACAGCAGAAATCGCAGCTTTGGTTTGACCTAACACCCAAATAATTGCAGCAATAAATGACCCCGCAATTCCCACCGCAGCCAACGCTTCAATGGAATTGACTTCAACATTTCCTACAATAGCAGTATCCACAACTGAAAGTAGCGGTTCGGACACACCGGCAATAATGGAAGGAATTGCCAATGCGTTTATTTGTTTGAATCCGATACGCTTATTGGTTGTCATAGCAATTCGTTAGATTTTACAAACTCAAATGTTTTAGAAAGGACATTTTGAAAATCTGACGGTAGAAAAGGCGCTTCCCAGGGTTGTTTACTTCCAAAGCCATGATCTGCCTCTGGAAGTAATACCAATGTACTTTTTGGGTTCCACCTATGCAAGTTTTCAGCTTCCTTAACTGGAACAGAAGCATCTGCTGTTCCGTGGATTATAAGATGTGGAATGCCTAAACTTTGTACCGCCGTTTTGATGGTCAACCTTTCTTCATTGTCAACAAAATCGTTATAAAACTGAATATAATGAGGCATTTGCTGCTTGGTTCTAGCGTTTTCGATATAGGCAACACCTTCTTTTTTCCACACCTCCAATACAGGTCCTTTTGGAAATCGTATGGCAAAATCAGAAACCGATGCCCAAGTAATCAATCTAGAAATTCGAGCATCTTGGGCTGCTTTTAGCGCCACAGTCCCTCCCCCTCTTGAGTGTCCTATCAGCGTAATATCATTCAAATCAATTTCTGAGTCGAATTCCTTACGTTTAAAAACCCAGTCGATCACTGATGACAAATCGTCTTGTTCTTTACTATAATTATTTTGACCAAAAGCCTCTAAATCCGGAAAATCTATGGGTTGTTCAAAGGTTCCTCCATTATGAGAAAAATTAAATTTTAACAGCACGATATCATTTTCCACAAATGATTCAGACATCAAATCGAAAGCACCCCAATCCTTATACCCTTTATATCCATGGCAAAAAATAACCAATGGTTTTTTACGTTTCGTCTTCTCAAAACACAAATCGGCTAGGATATCTCTAGCATGTTTCCCATTAATCCTTATGTTTTTTAATTGTTCCATCATTGTAATTGTAGTTGATTATTTATTCAAAAATGTTGGACGATCAGGATTTACTATAAAAGGAATATTATGATCGAACAATTCTGAAATCAATCCTTTTACCACCTCCATAAATTCGATAATCCTGTCTTCTGTAATATTAAAATCCTTGCTATTTCCGTTTCCAAAGTTCATCTGTAAAAATCCTCCTTTTGTATTTCGGAAGGAATAAATTCCTGCATGTAATTCTGCCCCTAACACTTTTTTATTTTCATTAGCATATAGAAATGCGTATAACATGACTTGCAGGGCTTTGGTATATTTGTAATCTTGTCTTGTTTTTTCAAAATCATTCATTTTAAGTTGACTTGCAGTTACCAATCCTGTCTTATAATCTATAATCCGCACTACACCATCTAGTTTGTCAATTCTATCAACAGTTCCTTTAATTTTGATGGGGAAATCGAGACCATCAACAGCTATTGAGGCTTCTAATTGCTTCTCAGCTCCTAAATATTGTAACTCCTTTCCACTTTTTAAAAGTTGAATTTCAGCATGTAAAAAGTTTTTTACAAAACGTTCTGCTACTTTTAGAATTAGTTGATTCTTTCCCTTTAGCATACCTCCCTTACTATAATGTTTTTCAAAAAGCAATAGGGTTGTCGCTTCCGTCTTTGGAAGCATGGCTTCAATATCCTGCACCTTCAAATATTTTCCTTCCAAAGGCCTATAAAACAGATCTAGTACTTCATGAACGACTGTTCCTAATGTGTTTGCTGCAATGGTTTCCTCTACCGTGTCAATTTCTTTTATTCCCAAAACATACCTCTTATAATAGCTCATAGGATCTGTTATGTAGGTAGACAGCGCTGAAGGAGAAAACCCCCGACCAGCAATCGCCTTTAATGTATGAAGCACCTCTTTAGTTTTTGACACCTGAGTTTCTGGTAACTTTTCAGAAACCACAAGCGGTGCTATGGTTTTTTTAACCATAGGAATACCCTCTATTTCCAGTTGTGTTAAAAAACGACTCTTTTCTCCAGCCCCATACGCATCCGTTTCAGTATTGTATAAAAGGTACACTTGTTTTGCACGTTGAATCAAACGATAAAAATGATAGGCAAAAATTGCATCCTTTTCTTGATAGGTTGGCAATCCATATTCTTTTTTGACATCAAAAGGGATGAAAGAGTTTTCATTTTTTCCTGCGGGCAGTATTCCTTCATTCAAGGACGTTATAATTACGGTTTCAAAGTCTAAAACCCTTGTTTCTAACATCCCCATTAACTGAAGCCCGCTGAGTGGTTCTCCTTGAAATGACAATTTTTCAGAGCTTACTAATTGCTTGTATATCGACTGTAAGGTCTTAAGAGATTGAATGTGTTTGTATTTGCCATTCAAATTCTCAAGCTGCGAAAACAAATTGAAATAGCGATACAAACATTCGCGTTCGAAGCCTTCGAATGCATCTTTTCTGTAGGTTAAGAAATGAATACATTTTTTAGTGAATTGATCCACATTTTGGGTCATTAAAAACAAACCTGAAATTGACAATTCTCCAGTATGTATGTTTGCTAATTTCAACAATTTTTGAGAAGAAACAAAAATCTGATTGTGCTCAACAATATAGGTTTTAAGCAGCGATATTTCATCGCTACTGCCAAGTATTTTGTACAAAAAAGGATGTTCTAAAACCCGAAGCACATCTTTGTAATAAAATTCATTTCGATGTACCTTATCGAGTTTCACCTGATTGTTATACATTTCAAACAAGGCTTCAAAAAAACCAGCAATTGGCATATCTTTTAAAAAATAACCCATTGTAATGTTGAGTTTATCAACATTGTCAGGCAATGAATTCAAGGTAAGGGAAAGCAAAGATTCATCCGCTAAAACTAGTGCTGTATTGTCCAAATTTTCTTTGGAAGCGAGTAAGGCACCTACAGCTTTGATCTGAGAGACATTTTTTGAAGCGGCAATTTGCACCAACAATTTCTCCTTGGAAAAATTAGAAGCGATTGAGGAAAAGGAATGCTTTTCAAAATACGCCCATTCCGACTTGTATTTTCTTAAGAAAAATCCTGCTTCCTTCGCATTGTTCATATAATATGAATCCGTGTCCCAATATGTCTTGGCAATTCCACTGCTCAACAATTCCTTAAACAGATATTCCTCTGCTTTGTTCAGTGCATTGAAACCAATAAGTACAATGCTTTTCGTTGCATTCTCACGAATATAGTCATCTAACTGTTTAGTAGCTTCTCTGTACAATAAACCTTGATACCCTTTTTTATTCTCAAGCAAATAATTTGTAAAGGCTTTGTAATATTGACCTAGACGCTCCATAAAAGCAAAATGATTTGCCATCATATCAGTTTCAGCAATATCTGTATTGAGCTCCCAGGATTCAATTCTTTTTATATCCTTCAAATACAAAAAAAGTTCATTTGCCTTGACTAGATGACGATCAATCTCATTAAAATCTTGTAGTGCAATGGCTCCCCATTGCGCAAAGCTATCGAAGCTTTCCTTTGGTTCTGGAGCCTGCTCTAAATACACTTGATAAAACTCAAACAACAAGGGAACAGCATCTATTTTTTGCAACTTAGAAACGCGTTCGACAAAGTTTTCTATACTTAGAATTTCGGGCAAGAATGTCGTTTCAGAAACTTGCTTCTTCAGCGACTCTTTTAAAAACACACCCGCTCGTTCACTTGGGAGCACACAAATTGTTTGCGCCAATGGATGACCATTTTTCAATAAGTCCTGAACTACCTCGGTTAAAAATGTTTTCATGTGATGATAAAAAATTAGCCGTTCTCAAAAGTATTGAGAACGGCTAATCTAACTATTATATTTTTAAAGTTAAGCTTTCATTATATGAAAAACTCAAATAAACTTTTGGCACTCTTACTATTCGTCACCATTAAAACGAATCATCAATCCGATGGTGTGTTGGAAATAGTTACTTGCTTCGATAGAAGGAAATTCTTTCCCAATACCTGAACTTGTTTTAAAAGAACTCGCAAAATTCATACCTACGTTATCGTTGAACCAAGTATTAAAACCTGCTCCTGGGTTCATAGTCAATGAATCATCACCGTCTACCCAAGTCATACCTATACCAAATTTGATATAAGGATCGAACCAACCTGTTTCACCTATAAAGCCTAAAGCGTTCAAATCGTATTTACAAGCAGCATCGATAGAAAAGAAAGATAATCCATCAACTTCTCCTGCAAGAGCAGCTTGATCTATTTTATTAAGGGCCGCTCCTAATTCAACATTGAATCCGTTGTTAAGGTAACGCGTCACAGACAAATGAGAGACCGCAGGAATGGTATTCAAATCACTCAAGCCAAGGTAATCTTTCACCATACCTCCAATATCAGAAAAGCCACCATTGTTAATATCTACCATATTAACTCCAAAGCTCAATGCCCAAAGATTGTCAGCATCCTGTGCTTTAACATTGCTTACTCCAGCAAATAACATCAACGCCATTACGGCAATTTTTAATTTTTTCATTTTTCGTAATTTAGATTAGTTTGTTTTGGTACTATTGTACAGAATAATACATGTACAATAGAAACAAATCTACAAAAAAATATTAAGTATCCTCTTTTTTTTATGAATTTCTCATAAATACACTTAAAAAAAAATGATTAACAGGAATAAATGGATATGTTTTCTGATATATAAACTAGAACTCTAGCCTTTACTTGGTAACCCATGACTTGTAAAACAGCGGCATATTTGTCGATCTGTTCCTTATGAGCAGAAGATTTAGCACCCGTTTTATAGTCCATTATGACGACTGTATTTCCCTCAAAAACCAAACGATCGGGAATGAGAATTTGTCTATCTTTATTTACAATTTGTCGCTCCGTTACAATTGTCTTTCCTTCTTGGAAGTAAGACTCCAACTCGGGGTGATGCACTACCATATGTAACAACTCAAGAATATAAGGTATGTCCTCGTTTGAAATAATTCCTGCACGAAAATAGGACTGTACTACAGATTCTATTTGCTTATTTGTATGGATTTTCGACAACATCTCATGCACGAGCAATCCAAATTTTATTGCTGCTTCTTGTTTGGTTCCCCAATTTACGGAGGCGTTTGAAACTATCTCAATATTATGACTATCCCAAGGTGTAGAAATAAACTGATCCTGTATTTCGACTTCCCTCGTAAGCGTTTGTGTTTTAAGCGGTACCGTTCGCCTACTGTTTCCAAAAGCATAGGACAACCTATTCGAATCCCAACTACTTTCTTCTGGTAAAGATTTTAAAAAATTGACGAACAACCCTGAAAATAAATTTAATTTTTCATGACCATTTTTGTCTATTGAGTAGTCTGTTACCACATAAAGCTGTTCCACCGCTCTTGTCATGGCTACATACAACAAATTAAAATTATCAAGAGCCAACGCTTCTTTTCGCTCCTCGTAAAGCTCAACTCCTTTTTCACCCGTATAGGTGATTTTTTTTGAACAAGGAACCAAAGCATTTGTAAATGTTCCATAGATAGCAGGATTGAGGTCTTCATACCATACGGTAGGTTCTATTTCTGAGTTAATATCTACATCACATGGAAAAATAATCACAGGAAATTCGAGTCCTTTGGACTTGTGAATGGTCATAATTCGTACGGCATTCTCAGACTCTGGAGCCGCAATACTCAGGCTTTCTTTTTTTGCATCCCATTGCACTAAAAAAGCAGACAAATCATTGGCGTTTTTTCTTTGAAAATCCAAAACAAAATCCAAGAAAAATTGCACATAAGCATCTGCTGTTCTCAACAATTTAAATGCTCTAATTAAGGCCTCCACTCCCTCGTAAAAAGGAAGTTGTACATAGTGTTCTAAATGCAAATCAATGCCATAAGTTTTAAGAGCACTAAAAAATTCGATTTGCGAACAACCCATCATTTCTTTGTAAAAAACATGAGCGGTCTTCTCTATCTTTAAAAAATGATATAAATACGAAAGTAATTCAAATTTTGCATTGCTGTTCAACGGATTTTGAATGTATCTAAGTAGCTCTATGAGAAATTGAACTTTGGCACTGTTTTGTAATAATAGTGTTTCAGAAGAAATAATTTCTATTCCATTTTCTGATAAATAATTCGCGATGGCTACCCCGTCTTTTTTTCTTCGGACGAGCACACAAACATCACTCTTATTATAGTTTTTATCCAGATTTAAGAGCAATTCTAAAACCTTCTTCGGTTTTGAATTTTCCGCTGCTTCTTTTTCCAGTTCTTTGGTGTCTAAAAAATCTATTTGTACGTACCCTCCAATATTGGCATTCAATTGCTGCTGATTACCGACCTTATATAATTCTGCATATACTGAATTACTTAAATACTGAGCTATATGCGAAAAAAAGGCATTGTTAAATTGAATGATTTCACTAAAACTTCTATAATTGACCTCGAGCTGCTGATTTTCTTTTTGTACTACAAACGGGTTGTTCTCCTTACCACCTTTATTCAATGACAAATTGATAAATTGCTCTGCCTCTCCTCCTCTCCATCTATATATTGCCTGTTTAGCATCTCCAACCAATAGCAAACTACCTTTTTCTTGCGACAAAGCATTGTCTATCAATGGTATTAAATTTTGCCACTGTAACAAAGAGGTATCCTGCATTTCATCAATAAAATAGTGCTGAAATTTCTCTCCTAGGCGTTCATATATAAAAGGAGCCGGTTCTCGTTTTATCTTGTCGCTAATCAATTGATTGAATTCAGCACTCAAACAAATATTATTATGCTCCTTTATACTATTTAATTCACGTTGAACATGGTTCAAAACAGCCAAAGGAATCAAGCTTTTCAACACCAGATCCATCAATACATAACTGCCATAATTTTCTGTATACTTATGTTCGACATCTCTATACAATGCAATTAATTGTACCGCAACTTCGTCTATTTTCTCTTTTATTTGAGGACTTACTTTTTTACCATACAAACTTTCATTTAAAATAGCCTTAGAAAGTCTTCCTTCAAATTTCAAATCTTCAACCTTAAGGGTTTTAAAATTCATCAATTTTTTAAAGAAATTTGGAAGATCGGAATACGAAAAACTATTGTACGGTATTCCTAATCCATCGATTATAGACATTCCTTCTTTCCCTTTTTCCACAAACAGCTCGGCAATTTTTTCTTTTTGCCCTTTTAACTGTTTTTCGAGGGACTTAAAATCTTCTAATGATTTTAGCTGAAGTTTTTGCAACTGAGCGCCATCACTTTCATTCAATAACATCTTTGCAATGGTATTCAATTCTTTGGTGATATCCCAAGATTTATCTTCACTCACTTTTTGCAGTGAAAAAGCAATTAACACCTCTGTAAGCGCTGTATCTGTACCAATTTTTGAAATCAATACATCGACAGCTTCACTAATTAGCTTAGCCCCGTCCATTTCTACATCAAAATTCAACGGCAATCCCAAATCATAGGCAAATGTCCGAATCAATTTATGCGTAAAGCTATCAATAGTCGTAATGTTAAACGCCGCATAATTTTGTAAAATCGTATCCAGAATTCTCTTGGAATGCAATTGAATTTTCGCTGTCTCAATTCCAGTTTCCTCCGAAAGCATGATTAACATATCATTGTTTTCTTCGGTGGTGAAAGCGCGCAAATTTTCTAAAATTCGTTCTTTCATTTCAGCCGCAGCTTTATTCGTAAAGGTAATGGCTAGTATTTTTTGAAAATAATAGACACTATCGGCAGTCAGAACAATTTTCAAATATTCTTTGACCAATGTAAAGGTCTTCCCACTTCCTGCAGAAGCATTATAAACACTAAAAGAAGCTGCTTGATTCATAGACAATAGCTAGGTATACAATAATTCTTCCGAAAGATACAAAGAATCTAAGTATTGAGTGCCCAATGTTGAGTGTTGAGTAACAAAATAAAAAACTTAACACTAAAACTCAAAATTAAAAATTGCAAAGGCTAACCTAGAGCAACGTCCATACTCATCATAATGATAAACCCGGCAATAAAGCCCATTGTAGCAATATCTGTATATTTATCTTGTTGAGTTTCGGGAACTACTTCTTCAATAACCACAAAAATCATAGCACCAGCGGCAAAAGCAAGAGCATAAGGCAATATCGGTTCAAAAGACAACACAGCCCATGCACCTAATACACCTGCGATTGGCTCTACAATTGCAGATAACTGTCCATACCAAAAGCTTTTTTTTCTACTTACACCTTGTCTTCTTAACGGCATTGCCACTGCAAAACCTTCCGGGAAATTCTGAAGTCCAATACCAATTGCCAAGGCAACCGCACCACCAATAGTAGCACCGTCGAAACCAGCCGCTACACCACCAAAAAGTACACCTACAGCGAGCCCTTCTGGAATATTATGCAAGGTAATTGCTAAAACTAATAATGTTGTTTTGTGCCAAGGCGTCTTGATTCCTTCTGCTTCTTTAAAGTTAATGTGTATGTGAGGTAAGACCTTATCAAGTCCAAACAAAAACAGCGCACCAAAGAAAAACCCAACGGCGGCTGGCATTACCTTTTCAAAGCCTTCTCCTCCACTCATTTCAATAGCAGGCGCTAACAAGCTCCAAAAACTCGCGGCCACCATTACTCCACCAGTAAATCCTAGCATTCCATCTAGTACAGCTCTGTTCATCGATTTAAAAAAGAAAACTAAGGAAGCTCCCAACCCTGTTAAAAACCAAGTAAACAGAGTTGCATACAAGGCAGCTAATATAGGATCTATAGATTCAAAATAGGCGATTATTTGATCAATCATTTTGTTGTTTTTTTACGAATAAGTTTTTTGAAATTTGTTGAGAAACAGACAATTCTTTCGTCCCAACCTCTATAATCATTGAATTGTCAAAATCTTCTTTATTGAGAACACGTACATCGGTGCCGAGTTTTATTCCCGAACTATCCAAGTATTTCAGAAAAGACTTTGAGGAATCTTTTACCCCTAGAACCATACAAGTATCTCCTATCTGCAGTGATGATAACATAATTTCCGTATGGTGTGCTATGTTTCCATCTGCATCTGGAATTGGGTCTCCATGAGGATCATGTGTTGGATACTCTAAATAGGCATCCAATTGTTGCGTCAGTTTTACAGATTTCACATGCTCCAATTGTTCAGCTACTTCGTGCACCTCATCCCAACTAAAATCGAGATGTTTTACTAAAAAAACTTCCCATAACCTGTGTTTTCTAATAATCCGAACGGCAATTTCTTTTCCTTCAACTGTCAATGAAACACCTTGATACTTTTTATAATCTACCAACTTCTTTTCAGATAACTTTTTTACCATATCTGTTACCGAAGACGCTTTGGTTTCCAGTTTTTGTGCTATAGAATTTGTACTAACGGCTTTACTAACAACCAAAGACAAACTAAAAATAGCTTTCAAGTAATTTTCTTCTGTTTGTGATAAATCTAAATTCATGATAGCGCAAAGATATAGACAATATTTATAATTACGAAAAATATTTTTTAGACTAATCTAAATTTTAGTTTATATTTGCAAAAATATTTAAGAGAACTCCATACAAATGAGAACGCTAATTTTCATAGTCATAAGTACACTTTGCAATGCAATACTTGCGCAAAAAACAAATATTAATGGCGTAGTTACCGCCAAAGGGACTCCCATTGTGGCTAATATTTTTGTAAAAAACACTGAGAATGGAACTTTGTCCGATTTTGACGGTGCTTATACGATTTCTGTACATCCAGAAGATCAAGTTCTCGTGGTGAGTTCTATAGGATATAAAACAAAAGAAATCGCAGTAAATCCAACTATCAGAAAAACTCAAACTTTAAACATTAAGTTAAGGGAAGATGTTTTAGGCCTGGATCAGGTAGTCGTTTCTGCAACTAGGGGTTATTTAAATCGGAAAAAAGCACCCGTAATCGTGACTGTAACGGATGCAAAGGTCTTGGAAGCTACACAAGCCATTAGTTTGTCTGAAGGCTTAAATTTCCAACCAGGATTACGTATGGAAAACAACTGTCAGAACTGCGGTACTTCCGAGGTAAAAATGAATGGATTAAATGGTTCTTACTCACAAATATTAATCGACAGTCGGCCTATATATAGCGCCTTAAATAGTGTTTACGGTCTCGATCAAATTCCGGCTAACATTATTAAGCAAATTGAAGTTGTTCGCGGAGGAGGATCAGCTCTTTACGGATCAAACGCCATCGCTGGAACCATCAATATCATTACCAAAGACCCTACTGAAAATGCATTTTCAATTGGAAGTAATTTTGGCTCGATTGGGGGTGAAGCACAAGACAAAACACTGTTATTTAATGGTACAATCGTAACTGAAGACTACGATTCAGGAATTGCATTATTTGGAATGAAGCGCAATCGAGATGCCTACGATGCAGACAAGGATTCCTACACTGAACTCCCAAAGCTAGAAATGACGTCTTTCGGTTTTAAAGCTTTTAATAGACCCGCCGAAAGAAAAAAGATAGTTGCAGAATTTAATACGGTTAACGAATATCGTCGCGGTGGAAATAAACTAAACGAACTTTCTTTTTTATCAGATGTCTCTGAAGAGATTACTTCAACCGTTGTCTCCGGTGGATTGAGCTATGAATACCTAAGTCCAAGTCTCGCTAATGACTACAGTATCTACAGTTCTGCCTCGCTAACTAAAAACAATAATTTTTATGGTGGCTTGGCTGGAAATGAACCAACAGAAGAAAATATAGTCGAAAGCATTGAAGGTTTTGGAAAATCGAAAGACATAACATTTGTGTCTGGTGCTCAAATGACACATAAATTCAAGAAATTCTTAAACAATAAAGGAACATTTACGGGAGGTATTGAATACAGATATAATGATATAAACGACAGAAAAGAAAATCCGGATTACGAACCTATTGAACAAATTACACATATCACAGGAATCTATGCGCAACAAGAATGGGTTGTGAATACTAGGTTAAGAATTCTTGGAGGTATTAGGGGTGATATCCACAATTTGGTAGACGAATCAATTATCATAAACCCTAGGGCAAACATACTGTATAGCATTCATAAAAATTTACGTTGGAGAACTAGCTATGCTAAAGGTTTTCGAGCACCTCAAGTGTATGGCGAAGACGTACATGCTGGATTGGCAGCAGGAGAAATAAGCCGTATCAGAAATTCAGACGACTTAATCTCTGAAACATCGCATAGTTTTTTAACCTCATTGGACTGGTCACAAGAGCTAAAGGATGGTGATTTTTCCTTTGTCTCAGAGTTGTTCTATACGGTTTTAAACGATGCTTTTGCCTTGGAAAAAGGGCCGGAAACAGCTCCAGAATCAGGTGTTTTTGAATGGATTCGAGTGAATTCTACAGGGGCAAATGTATATGGGGCAAATTTCGAATTAAAATACGCACCCAATGAAAAATGGCTCCTACAAACTGGAGCAACCCTGCAACGCTCTTTGTATAAAGAGGCTATTGAATGGTCTGAAGAAGCGCCAGACCAAGCCACCAAAGAATTCAACAAAACACCAAACGTGTATGGAAATTGTATCATTACCTATGCACCGACTAAAGAGTTTCAGAATAGTTTTTCAGCAGTTTACACTGGGCCTATGCATGTGCAACATTTAGCAGGTTATATACCAAGTGACACCTTGGAAAAGTCACCATCTTTTTTCGAATTGAATTGGAAAAGTGCCTACCAGTTCTATATCGACGATCACCAACATAGCTTTGTCGAGCTTGCCGGTGGTATTCAAAATATTTTTAATGCTTACCAAAGCGACTTCGACCAAGGCGCTTTAAGAGATGTTACCTATGTCTATGGACCTCAGCGCCCTCGTACTTTCTTTATGGGATTGAAATTCGGTATCTAGGAAGCAACTAATTTCCTAATCGAATTGGGTTTTTAAAACGCTTCTGATATTAGTAACTACAAAAACCTGCACCCAACCTTTTATTACTTCTAGATCCAGTTCTTGCTCCGAACAAGATAACAATGCCTCCAGAAAACTGAGTATGAGAAATAAAACTCCCTTCATACTTAGAAGGTACAAAACGGTGTGCAACTTCTGCGTTCAATCCTACGGAAGGAAATAGCCAATAAGTAAGTCCGACCCCAGCATTGAAGGACAAGCCTCTTCCGTACTTGTCTTTTACCAACATCCCAAACCCAGACATCAGGTAGGGAACCCAAGTTTCTTCAGACCTTTTAAAGTCATAGCGTCCATAAATATCTATTAAAAGTAAATCGTAGGTATTTGTATAAAACCCATCTATTTGATCGATTCCTGTAGCAGTTAATTTTCCCCCAGCAGAAAATCCTTTATCTATATATCGAGTTATTGAAACGTTCGGAATTTGAAAATTAACTCCTTCCCCCTGAAATGGCGGTTTTCCGGAAAAATTAATAAAACTTCCACCTACATTCAAAGCCCAATTCGAGCTTTCAGATTGTGCAAAACTTGAATTTGTAGCCAAACTCAATACCAATATTAATAACGTACACCTAATCCTCATACAAATACACTTAGTTTTCAGCGAGCAAATATAAGATTAAGCAGTGCAATCTCAAATTTATTAGCTGATGTTCTCAAAAAATTATCACTATTGTGAGTATTTAAATCTTCTATATTATTAAAACAGTTACAACTCAAATTACCCTAGTCAAAAAATTCCTTAGCTACAATCCCAATCTAATTCTAAAAAATTATCTTTGTCAAAAACATTTCCGCATTGACGAAGCAACAAATTGTCGATAAAATTGGGCAATCTAACCTACTTAAAAAGATAACGAAACAGTTATCTGAAGAGAAGACCCATGTCCAGTTATCAAATCTCAATGGAACTTCGTTTGCCATTCAGATTGCCGAAATATTCAAACAATCAGCAAAACCTTTTCTACTCATTCTAAACGACAAAGAAGAAGCTGCCTATGTTTTAAACGATCTTGAACAAATACTCCCGAACAACCATGTTCTCTTTTACCCTGGGTCATATCGAAGACCATATCAGATAGAAGAAACGGACAATGCCAATATTTTATTGCGTGCAGAAGTATTAAATCGCATAAATTCTCAAAAAAAACCCGCTCTAATTGTCACCTATCCAACCGCCTTATTTGAAAAGGTTGTGACAAAGAAAGAACTTGAAAAAAACACTTTAAAAGTTGCCGTCAATGACAACCTTTCTTTGGAGTTTGTCAATGAGGTATTGTTTGAATACGAATTTAATCGTGTAGATTTTGTAACGGAACCTGGTGAATTTGCTGTACGCGGAGGTATTGTAGATGTTTTTTCGTTCTCAAATGACGAACCGTATAGAATTGAGTTTTTTGGAGATGATGTTGATAGCATCAGAACATTTGATATTGAAAGTCAACGCTCCACCAAGGCCCTTACGAAAGTATCCATAATACCAAATGTTGAAAACAAGGCATTACAAGAAAATAGAGAATCCTTTTTATCATACATTTCTAATAAAACGGTCATCTTTACTAAAAATACAGAATTGGCATTTGGCAAATTAGACCAGTTATTTAAAAAGTCAGAAGCTGCATTTTCTACCTTATCTTCTGCGATAAAACACGCCAGCCCTTCTCAACTATTCAGCAACGGAGATACAATAAAACAAGAATTATTAGCCTTTTCAAGAGTATCAATTGTCGCTGGAAGTCAAACCATAACTTCTGAATATACCCATAACTTCAATACACAACCTCAGCCTGCTTTTAACAAACAATTCAACCTATTAGTTGAAGACCTGCACAACAACACAAAAAATGGCATCACTAACTACCTCTGTTGCACCAATGAAAAACAGACGGAAAGGTTTCATGATATTCTTTCTTCTATTGATGCCGACAAAGAGGGACAGGTTACACAATTCAACACGCTCGTTTTTCCTATTCATGAAGGTTTTGTCGATGTAGATAATAAAATTGCATGTTATAGCGATCATCAAATATTTGAAAGATATCACAAATTTCACCTTAAAAATAATCGTGCAAAAAAACAGTCAATCACCTTAAAAGAATTGACAAATTTGGAGGTAGGAGATTATGTAACCCATATGGATCATGGCGTTGGTAAGTTTGGAGGATTGCAAAAGATCGATGTTGAAGGCAACAAACAGGAAGCGATTAAATTGGTGTATGGAGACCGAGACATTTTATATATAAGTATTCATTCTTTACACAAGATCTCAAAATTTAATGGTAAGGATGGTAAACCGCCTAAAGTGTATAAACTAGGTTCTGGCGCTTGGAAAAAACTAAAACAAAAAACCAAAACGCGTGTCAAAGAAATAGCTTTCAACCTCATCAAGTTGTATGCAAAAAGAAGGCTCGAGAAAGGTTTTCAATACCGCCCAGACAGTTATCTGCAACATGAATTGGAGGCTAGTTTTATGTATGAAGATACACCGGATCAATTCACAGCTACACAAGCTGTTAAAAAAGACATGGAAAGTGAACAACCCATGGACCGTTTGGTTTGTGGCGATGTTGGATTTGGAAAAACGGAAGTTGCGATTCGGGCCGCCTTTAAAGCAGCCGACAATGGTAAACAAGTGGCAATTTTAGTTCCCACAACCATACTCGCTTTCCAACATTTCAAAACCTTTTCAGAACGTTTAAAAGACTTTCCAATTACGGTAGATTATTTAAATCGATTTAGAACTGCCAAGCAACGAACGCAAGTTGTTAACGAATTGAAAGAAGGTACAATTGATATTGTAGTAGGCACACATCAATTGGTCAATAAAAAAGTTGAATTTAAAGATTTGGGCTTACTGATTATTGATGAGGAACAAAAATTTGGAGTTGGGGTTAAGGACAAACTAAAGACCATTAAAGAAAATGTGGACACCTTGACTTTAACAGCAACGCCTATTCCAAGAACACTTCAATTTTCTCTGATGGCAGCACGAGACCTCTCGGTAATAAGTACCCCGCCACCCAACAGACATCCAATTGAGACTAACGTGATACGTTTTGGAGAGGAAACAATAAGAGATGCCATTAGCTATGAAATTTCCAGAGGAGGCCAGGTTTTCTTTGTCCACAATCGTGTTGATAACATCAAAGAAGTTGCAGGAATGTTGCAACGCCTTTTGCCAAATGCTAAAATTGGTGTGGGTCATGGACAAATGGAAGGTAAAAAATTAGAAGAATTGATGCTTTCTTTTATGAAAGGTGAGTTTGATATTTTGGTAGCCACCACCATTATTGAAAGTGGTTTGGATGTACCCAACGCAAACACAATCTTTATCAACAATGCCAATAATTTCGGACTTTCCGACTTGCATCAAATGCGTGGGCGAGTAGGAAGATCAAACAAAAAGGCATTTTGTTATTTTATAACACCACCCTATCATATGATGACTGATGAAGCGCGAAAACGCATTGAAGCGCTGGAGTTGTTCTCAGATTTAGGTTCGGGTATCAATATTGCCATGAAAGATTTGGAAATTCGAGGTGCCGGCGATTTGCTTGGCGGTGAGCAAAGTGGTTTTATAAATGATATTGGATTTGACACCTATCAAAAAATACTAAAAGAAGCTATTGAAGAACTGAAAGAAAACGAATTCAAAGATCTTTACACTGCAGAAAGTGACGTTCAAAAAGCATATGTAAAAGACATTCAAATTGATACCGATTTTGAGATCTTGTTTCCTGACGACTATATCAATATTGTTTCTGAACGCCTCATTCTTTACAAAGAGTTAGGAGAGCTCAAATCAGAAGAGGAACTTCAAAAATTTGAAATCATGCTTAAAGATCGTTTTGGAGAACTACCAACGCAAGTAGTTGACCTCCTCGATAGTGTTCGTATCAAATGGTTGGCAAAAGACTTAGGTATTGAGAAACTCATTCTCAAACAAAAAAGAATGATTGGTTATTTTGTTTCTGACCAACAGAGTGAATTTTACCAAACACCTGCCTTTACTGCTGTCTTAGAATTTGTGCAAAAAAATTCTAAAATGTGTGTGATGAAAGAAAAGGAAACGAAAAACGGACTCCGATTGCTCATCACTTTTATACGAATAGACAGTGTTCATAAGGCACTTCAAACAATGCAGTCAATTTCTTCCTCATCATGAAATCAAACGACCTTAAAAAACTTTTAGAATTAAACGCTTCCATTATCCTCATTAGCAGTGCTGGCGTACTTGTTCGCTATATTGAACTTTCTCCGGTGTTAATTGCTTTTTGGAGAGGCTTATTAGGAGTGTTGCTTTTAGGTGCTTTTGCTTATTTTAAAAAGTCTTCCTTTAAAATAAATAACAAAAAAGACATGCAAAGATTATTGCTGTCTTCAGCTTTATTTGGAGCTCATTGGTTCACCTATTTCTATGCTTTGCAGGTTTCTTCGGTTGCTGTAGGTATGCTTTCCTTATTTACCTACCCAGCTATTACTACCCTATTAGAACCCCTTTATTTTAAAACAAAATTCAACAAACGTCATATAATTCTGGCCCTAATTGTTCTGTTTGGACTTTATATTATGTCACCAGATATTGATTTTTCTAGTGACAATACAAAAGGAATCATCTCTGGAGTCCTATCCGCTGTCCTCTATGCGCTTCGTAATTTAACCATGAAGTCGAACACTAATAAATATGATAGTTCGGTTTTGATGTTTTACCAATTTCTGTTTATTACTGTGGTTTTTTCTCCGTTTTTATGGACACACGAGACTCATAATACGCTTTCTTTTTTTCCGTATATCCTGATCCTTGGAATTTTTACCACCGCCATAGGACACACACTATTTATTAGGAGTTTTAAGAATTTCAACATCTCTACAGCAAGCATCATCGCTAGCTCTCAACCCGTATTTGGAATTTTACTAGGTGTTCTTTTTTTGAGTGAAATACCTAATTTTAATAATATCTTAGGAGGCACTTTAATACTTTCAACTGTTTTTATAGAGAGTTTTAGCAAAAATTAAGACTGACTTTCCACCCCTTACTAATGACCAATAACTCCCCCTTATTCATTTGTGTTTTTTAGTATTTTTACCATCACAAATATATAACGTGAACCAAATTGAGTTCCGTATTTTTTAGTAACTTTACGAATTATGTTATAAACGTATTATATACATTTATAATCTCAACTTAAAAACAATTAAATGAACAATTTTCACTTTATTACAGCCCTTCTGTTAAGCGTACTTATAGGTTGTCAATCAAAACCTACAAAAGAAACAACAAACCATGTACAACCGAATATCATAGTTATTTATACCGATGATTTAGGGTACGGAGACATCAGTGCAAATGGTGCCACAGAACTTCAAACACCAAACATCGACAAATTGGCCAACGGAGGTGTAAGATTCACCAACGGATATGCAAGCTCTGCAACCTGTACGCCAAGTCGTTACGCCTTATTAACAGGAGTGTACCCTTGGAAAAATAAAAATGCTAAAATCCTTCCGGGAACGGCGCCTCTTATTATTGGCACAGACCAAATTACAATTCCTAAAATGCTAAAGTCTAAAGGCTATTATACTGGAATTGTAGGAAAATGGCATTTAGGATTAGGAACTGGAAATGTAGATTGGAATAAAACGGTTTCTCCCGGACCAAACGAGGTTGGCTTTGACTACTCATACATCATGGCTGCAACCCAAGACCGTGTTCCAACTGTATATATAGAAAATGGCGATGTTGTAGGCTTAGATCCTAATGACCCTATTGAAATAGACTATAAGAACAATTTCGAAGGACAACCAAATGGGGTAGACAATCCTGAGTTGACTACTATGAAATGGCATCACGGACACAATAGTTCTATTGTAAATGGAATTCCTAGAATTGGCTATATGAAAGGTGGAGAATCTGCTAAATGGAGCGATGTTGATATGGCTGATCATTTCCTAAAAGGAGCTCAAGATTATGTAAAAAAACACAAAAATGAGCCTTTCTTTTTATACTACGGAATGCAGCAACCACACGTGCCAAGAACGCCGCATCCACGTTTTGCAGGAAAATCTGGAATGGGACCTAGAGGTGATGTAATTTTGGAAGCTGACTGGTGCATTGGTGAATTCCTAAAAACTTTAGAGGAAGAAGGCATCCTAGAAAACACCTTGATTGTTTTCTCTAGTGACAACGGACCTGTATTAAACGACGGATATTATGACGATGCGGTTGAAAAACTTGGAAACCATACGCCTGCCGGACCTTATCGCGGTGGAAAATACAGTTTGTTTGAAGCAGGTACACATGTACCATTTGTGACTTATTGGAAAGGAACTATTCAACCTTCAGTTTCTAATGCTATGGTATGTCAAATGGATTTATTGTCATCTTTAGCAAATTTGGTAGGCTCTGACATTCGTACAAGCGACAGTGAAGAGTTATTGGATGTATTCCTTGGAAAAAGCAATGAAGGAAGAAAAGAATTGGTGATTGAAGCAACTTCAAGAACTGCATACCGCAATGGTGATTGGGCAATGATTCCACCTTATGCAGGACCTGCAAAAATAAAACAGGTAAACATCGAAATTGGTAACGCTAAAAAATACCAGTTATACAATCTTAAGGAAGACATCGGACAGCAAAACAATTTAGCGAAAAGCAATCCAGAAAAGTTAGCCGAAATGATTGCCGGTTTTGAAGCAATTCGTGGAAAAGACTACAATAATACGCAACAGATAAAACTGAAATAAGAATTTCATAAAACAATACAAACCAGCCTATTCTTAACAAGAGTAGGCTGGTTTTTTATGACATAAAGCGTATGTTTGCACACCAATCTCACTAGATGAATCAGCTCAAATGGACCAATTGGTCGCAATCTTTTCAGTCTTTTCCAGAAACTATTGAGTTTCCTTCTTCTGAAACCGACTTAGTTGCTCTTGTTAATACATCGAACAAAAACAGCAGCAAAATAAAGATAATTGGGTCTGGTCATTCGTGTTCGCTTATTGCAGAAACTCATGAAGGAACCTTAATCTCCTTACAAAATTACAACAAGATACTATCCTATGATAAAGACCGTTATCTCCTAAAAGTACAGTCTGGAATTTCTTTGAAAGCTATTGGTTTGTTCCTAGATAAGAACAATGCTGCATTGAGCAATTTAGGTACTATAGACCCACAATCTATTGCCGGAGCCATTAGTACAGGAACTCATGGGACCGGGTTGAAATTCGGCGCTATGGACCAGCAAATCGAAGCCTTAGAAATCATAACTGCGGATGGTGAAATAATGACTGCTTCAAATTCTCAAAACCGAGAACTTTTTCTGGCAGCAAGGGTTGGACTTGGCGCATTGGGAATCATTTCAACCGTTACTTTAAAAGCGGTACCCAAATACAACTTAGAAGTTCAAACTAAAACAGTTTCTTTCGATGAGATGTTAACCAGTATTCCATTGATACATACTACAGACTTTCTGCGGTTTTGGTGGGTGCCTCATACAGATAAAGTACAACTGTGGCAAGCTGATAAAACCGAGCAAACGATTACGAAAACAAACCGGTTAAAAGATTGGATTCAAGGAATCTTATTTGGAAACATTGTACATGAAATTGGCCTTTGGCTCACTTCATTTTATCCAAAAAAAATCCCAACACTTAACCGTTGGATGTACAGGCTGCTTTTTGAAAAAGAGCAACAGCTTATTGGGAATTCAAAAGACCTTTTCGTTCTTCCAATTCATGTAAAACAATCTGTAATGGAATACGGCATTCCAATTGAACATACGCAAAAAGCGATTTCAGAAATCAGAACCCTTCTACAAACTAAAAATCTAAAGGTTCATATGCCAATCGAACTACGATTCACCCCAGAAAATGATGCGTTTTTAAGCATGGCATATAAACGTACAACTTGTTATATTGGCATCATATCCTACAAGCCCTTTGGAAAAGACATTCCTCATGATTCTTATTTTGAACAAGTACATACCATTTTAAAAAAGTACGAAGGACGACCACATTGGGCAAAAAAGCATTTTTACACACCAGAAACGTTGGAAACTTGCTACCCAGAATGGCATACTTTTAAACAATTAAAAAACAACCTAGATCCAAAAGGTATGTTTGAAAATAATTTTTTAAAATCCTATTTTTCTTAACACAATTCAAACAGTTTTCCTGGTAAAGGTCGCACAACACCTTTCATTTCTAATTGAAAAAGCACAGAGGCCAATCGATATACTGGAATACTACATTCTAGAGATATTACATCCAACAGTTCATTTTTCCTTCCTGATAAATACGTACTAACTATTTCCTCTTCTTCGGTCAACTGCACAAACAATTGTGGTTGCACTTTTTTTACCTTCTTACTATTTTCCCATCCAAGCATGGCAACTAAGTCATCTGGTGAAGCGATAAGCGCCGCTTTGTTGTCTCTTATCAAAGAATTACACCCTTTACTATAGGTGTCTGAAGCCCTTCCAGGCAGGGCATAAACATCTCGAGAATACGAATTTGCAATATCTGCAGTAACCAATGCTCCACCTTTATTCGCTGACTCAATGATTACCGTTGCCTGAGCAATACCAGCCACAATTCTATTGCGTTTTAAAAAAGACTCTTTAAAAGGAACTTCATCGTACCAAAACTCAGATAAAAACCCACCTTTTTCATACATCGATGCCATGTATTTTTTATGCGCTTTAGGGTATAACGTACCAAAACCATGCGCCAATACGCCTATGGTTGTCAACTTGTTTTGTATGGCTGCTTTATGCGCACAAATATCTACACCATAAGCAAAACCACTTACAATGATTGGCTTGTATTTTGCCAATTCGGAAAGCATTTGTTCACAAAAATCCCTTCCATAATTCGTCATTCGACGGGTACCTACCACACTAATAATTTTAGAACTATTGAATGAATATTCTCCATCTTGAAACATCAAAATAGGCGCATCTACACAATTTTTTAAATTTGTGGGGTAATCGGCATCCAAAAAATACAAGGGCTTTATTCTATGTTGATTTATTAACTTCAGCTCAATGTCGGCGGCTTTTAAATAGGCACTATCGTTCAAATGCCTTAATACATATGAACCTATTCCATTTATTTTTGCGAGCAAATTTTTTTTCTCTCTAAAAACATTTTCAGCAGTACCACAGGCCGCTATCAACTTTTTTGCATTGATATCTCCTATCCCTTTGACCTTTTGCAAGGCCAAAACATAGCGCAATTCTTCTTCTTTCATTTCATAACAATTTGATAACCAAGTTACAAAATAATTGTTGATAAAATATAGGTGGGTTTCGCTACAAAAAATCAGAAAATCTATATATTTGTTTCTATGCAGTTAAACACATACATCAGCGATTTATTATACAGGTACGAATGTGTGATTGTTCCGGGCTTTGGAGGTTTTGTTTCGAATACCATTCCATCTCGAGCAAATCATTTCACGCATACATTCTATCCCCCAACAAAAAAATTAGGGTTTAATAGTCAGTTGACAAACAATGATGGCTTGCTTGCGAACTATATTGCAAGTTCGGAAAACTGCAGTTTTGAAGCAGCTGTAGACCGCATAGAAATTGCAGTTATTGAATGGAAGTCTCAACTGGAAAAAGAAGCAGTTACGCTAGAAAAAATTGGTACGCTTTCTTTGAACAGGGAACGAAAGATTATTTTTAGCCCTATAGAATCCATCAATTATTTGACCAGTTCTTATGGTTTGGCAAATGTACAATCTCCAGCGATAAAGCGCCTTGAATACAAACAAAAAACCGTTGCTCTCGAAACTACAGAGCGCAGGAGGTCTCCTCGTTATTTAAAGTATGCCGCTGCTGTAGCTGCAATGCTTACTATTGGTTCGTTGAGTTGGAATTCTCATATGCAAAATCAAGCCAATATACTTGAAAAGGAGGCTCAGGAAATTGTTTCTAAAAAAATTCAAGAAGCCACTTTTACCATTGCAAACCCTTTACCTGAAATCAATCTAGACCTGGTAAAAGCACAACCGAAAAAGAAATACCATCTTATTGCAGGCGCTTTTTCGGAAAAAGCAAATGCGGCAAAAAAAATAAAACAACTTCAAAAAAGAGGGTTTAACGCACGTGTTATTGGGATCAATAAATGGGGGTTAACACAAGTAAGTTTTGAAAGCTACGGTACACGTGAGGAAGCTGTAAAACAACTTCAAATCATTAAAAGAAATATCGATAAAGAAGCTTGGTTGTACATCAAATAAGCCGACACTCTAATTTTTGAACACGCAAGTTTTTATAAAGCTCGTCAAGACTGCTCTAAATTCCTTTTTATTTTCGATGTGAGACATATGGCCTTCCGAAAGCCTTACCACCTCGATATTGGTGTTTTCGACTTGACTCAACAAATCATTCAAGTTTAGCACTGGGTCTTTTTCTCCTATTATTAACATTTTAGGATAAGGACCAAAATGCAATAGCACTTCTCGATCTTGTCTGATTTTCATACCTTCCAATGCAGCAATTATTCCTTGTTTAGAAGTGTTTAATGCTTCTCTTTTTACTTCGTTAATTTCTTCTCGAAACAACCTTCTGTTTTTTGACCGAAATAACATCGGTATCGAGTTTCGAATAAACGCATTGTGATTTTGCTTTACAATTGCAATAGCCTTATCTCTATTTTTTTGCTTTTCAGGAGTGTCAGCTCTAGAAGTTGAATTCATCAAGCAAATTCCTTTTACATTGTCGGGATACAATTCTGCAAAAGCCAAAGCGACATAACCTCCCATAGAATGCCCTACCAATATTGACTTTCGAATTTTAAGTACATTCAATACTTCCTTTACGCATTCTGCCATTTGCACCATACCGTGTACATAGCCCATGTTTTCTGTCTTCCCATGGCCTAACAGGTCGACACATACGACTCGGTATCGCTGTGAAAGCATATCAACAGTAGTCGCCCACATCGATATATTTTCTAAAAATCCGTGTAGCAAAACAACTGTAGTTCCACTACCTTGAGCTCGGTAATGTATTTTTGTGTTTTTATAGTTTACAAAGGCCTCCATAAATTGTTTACAATTAAAGTAACTATTTATCCTGCTGTTTCGGTTTATTTACCTCCTAATTCAAAGGCTCTTGCTACACATACGGCAATTCCGTTTTTAATTTCTTCAGCAATTTTTTTCTCTTCAAAGTAATTCAAACCAGCAATGGTCGTTCCTCCTTTGGAAGAAACTCTCCCCATCCATTCCTCCAAGGAAATGTTGTTTTCTTTGTACAGCTTTACAGACCCTTCTACAGTTTGTGCAATCATTCGCTTCGCTTCATCGGGAGCAAATCCGAGGTCATGAGCTGCCTTTTCCATTGCATTCATCATATAGAAAACAAAGCCGGGACCACTTCCCGAAACACCAATTGAACGATCCAATTGATCTTCAGAAGCAACCGGAATTATTTCTCCTGTAGAAGCTAAAATGGCAGCAATGAATTCCAATTCATCTTTAGAGACTTCTGGTGAACTCACATAAGTAGTGGTTCCCAGATTTACCTGGGCAGGCAAATTTGGCATGGCACGAACTACTTTGTCTAAGCCCAAACCTTGCTGAATGGTTTCAATAGTAGTACCTGCCATGATAGACACCACCAATTGATCTTTGTGTAATAGGTGTTTAACGCTTTTAAAAACATCTGGAGCAATCTGCGGTTTTACAGCTAAAAAAACAATATCTGAATCCCTTAAAACAGCATAATCGTCTCCTGCAACAATTGTGTTTAAACTATTAATCGCATCGATGCGTTCTTTAGACTTTTCTAAAATTTGAATTTTCGCCTCTAATGGAGAATCATAAATTGACGCTGCATAGGTAAACCCCATATTTCCTCCTCCTATTACTGTAATATTTTTCATCTTAATTCTAGTGTTTTCTTCAGTTTCGTTTCTATATTTTTTACTTTTATTATTTCGAATCTTGTAGTATCGATTCTATTTCATCTGCTACTATGGGAATGTTTTTCATCAAATTCAATGGTGCACCAGATTCTTGAATGACCACATCATCCTCCAACCGAATACCAAATCCTTCCTCTGGAATATAGATCCCGGGCTCTACCGTAAAGACCATGTTTTTTTCCATAGGCTCTGTAAGTATTCCGTAATCGTGTGTGTCGAGTCCCATATGATGTGAGGTTCCGTGCATAAAATATTTTTTGTAAGCAGGCCACTCTGGGTTTTCGTTCTGAACATCACTTTTGTCTAATAGTTTTAAGCCTAAAAGTTCAGACGTCATTATTTTACCTACTTCTACCTGATATTCTGCCCATAGCGTTCCTGGAACCAACATGCTAGTGGCTTCATTCTTTACGCGATGTACGGCGTTATATACTTCTTTCTGACGTGGTGAAAATTTTCCCGAAACAGGAATTGTTCGGGTCAAATCGCTTGAATAATTGGCATATTCTGCGGCTACATCCATTAAAATCAGTTCGCCTTCTTTGCACTGTTTGTTGTTTTCTATATAATGCAAAACGTTCGCATTGTTTCCACTGGCAACAATAGGAGTATATGCAAAACCTTTTGAACGATTTCTTACAAATTCTGCAATCAACTCCGCTTCAATTTCATATTCCCACACACCTGGTTTTACAAAATCTAACACACGTCTAAATCCTTTTTCTGTGATATCGCAGGCCTGTTGAATCAAGGCTATTTCAACAGCATCTTTTACTGAACGGATTCGTTGCAATATTGGATTGCTTTTTGAAACGGTATGCGCTGGAAATTTATCTTTGAGCATTTTAGTAAAACGGTCTTCTCGAGTCTCCGTCTCTACATTTGCTCGATAATGCTCATTGGTATTGATATACATGTTTTCACACTGTGTCATCACCTCCGCCAATACTTTTGGAAGCTCTTGCAACCAATACACGGTTTGTATTCCTGAAATCTGTGTTGCTTTTTCTTTGGTTAATTTTGCACCTTCCCAGATAGCTATATGCTCATTGGTTTCTCTAACAAACAAAATTTCTTTGTGCTGTTTTTTAGGACAGTCAGGAAACAAAAATAACACGCTTTCTTCCTGATCTATTCCAGACAAATAAAATATATCCCTATGTTGTTCAAATGGCAAAGTGCTATCTGCACTTATAGGATAGATATCATTCGAATTGAAAAAAGCAATAGAATTACCCTTCATCTTTGCTGTGAAATTCCTTCGGTTTTTCACAAATAACTGATTGTCAATCTTGTCGTATTTCATAGATAGTATATTTATGTGATAACTCCAATATATGGTGCAGTAGGCCAAACAATTCAAATGCAAATGTATTTAAATGTAAACTATTCCTTGGAGATATTTCCAAAAAACCAACACATTTAGAATTTTTCTACTCAAGAATTCAATCAATCCTTGTAACACAACCAATAATTTACGACCTGAAAGACTAAAGGCTTTCTAAACAATTATTTTACAAATTATATAGATTTTCCTTAAAAATATCGTAAATTAGTGCCTGATTTGACGCTATTATTTATCCCTCCTTAGTCAGATCCCCCCCCGAAAAAACAACATATCCCCCTCGTAACGTAATTTAACCTTTTTCACTATGAAAAATTTTAAAGTTGCCTTTGGGGGCGCATTCCTGTTTTTACAACTTTTCTCAGCAAACGCACAAAACTCAGAAAAGCCTTGGGCCGTTGGCTTTGGCTTTAATATACTCAACATCCAAACAATTACAGATTCCTATCGAGATTTAAAAGAGTCTTATATTGAAAATAACAGTAATGAAGTGCTCTTTAAAACACCTTTTTGTTTCTATGGTGAACGCTATATCGGTAACAAAACTTCTATTAAATTGATGCTTTCAGCAAATAATAGATACCGTAAATCTTTGCGGAGAGCAAGAAGTCCAGAGTCGATGTTGCAATTTCAGGCGGCAGATCTCAAAGTAAAAATACGATTGATTGACCCAGATACGTCAACCATGTCTTTCGATCCGTTTCTAGCTTTTGGTGGCGCTTACTCTAGGTTTAAAAACACGGAGACAAACATTATAACTAACAGCGGAAAGATTGGAGTTGGCTTGGGCTTTGTTATTTGGCTAGACAAGGCTATTGGAATTCATTTTCAATCCGATTACAACCACAACCCTTTAGAAAATAATTTTGACTATTTTCAACACAACTTTGGCATTACAGCGCAGTTTGGAAAATCTATAAATCATAGGAACAAACACAAATAGTTTTGCTGCTCTAATTATGAATCACTCAACAATTGTGTTACATTCGCAAGTACAGCACTACGATGTAACCCAATGAAACTATTTTGCCTGTTATCAATCACTTGGATCTTGTCAATGCCAAATATTCAAGGTCAAAATTCAAAAAAAGCATTTTCTAAACTTTCTGGTCCCGAAAAATGTTGGGTAATCTTTCATCCTTTCAAAGCAAAAAGAGCTTATAAAACTTCTTTGGAGGCCATACGTATTACCGATTCTATACAACAAACAAAGCTATTGGATGGCGATGCCAATGGCGGACAGATAGACGCTTTTCGTCACGCCTATTGGATGGCTTCCTTAGCCCAAGAAATAGGAAGAAGATCTGCTAGAAGTCTTGGAAAAGCACATGAAAAAGGAAATTACAAACAATTTAAAAAAGGCAAATTAGAAGAAGGTAGTGTTCCAGATGCACAAGCTTCAGAAATGGATCTTTTCAACAATTCAATTGGACTTGAACTATACAAAAACAATAAAAAAGCGACAAAAGAAGAATTCATAGTATTTATTCTCAAAAAAATAAATAATGGCGATTTGAGAATCCTAAAAAAAGACCAAAAAGGGAATTATTTGGATTGTAATGGTCTACCCATTTCAAAATCTACATACAAAGGTATATGGGAAACTCCAAAATGTTTGATACCTTCGAAAAAATAATAATTCAAAAAAAGTACTATAACGTATTCGCTTCTACAGGCCTAGGTTTTAATAGGGATTTAGAAGGAGAATACCTACTTGAAAACTGAAGTGACATATGTCATAAACACCCCTAACGCATTGGTATAAATTTGTCTTAACAAACCCTCAAAATTATGACAGTTACATTTATCATTTTAGCCATTACAATCGCATTATTTATCTCCGGAAAACTGCGTCCCGATGTGGTGGCACTAGCAAGTATGGCCTCCTTATATGTTTTTGGAGTCCTCACGGTAAAAGAAGCGTTTATTGGATTTAGCAACACTACGGTAGTAATGATTACCGCCCTGTTTATTGTTGGAGAAGCCATGAGCAGGACAGGAGTTACTTCATGGTTAGGAAACAAAATTGTTGCCCTTTCAAACAACAAGTCAAACCGATTATTGATTTTGTTAATCATAGGAACGGCAGTGATTTCAGGATTTATCAGCAATACTGGAACCGTAGCCTCATTAATTCCAGTTGCTATTGCAGCTGCTTGGCGCTTAAAAACGTCCGCTTCCAAAATGTTAATCCCTTTAGCTTTTGCGGCCAATACGGGTGGTTTATTAACACTTACAGGAACCCCTCCAAATATTATTGCCAACCAGGCCTTGGTCGATGCTGGATATGAAGGTTTTAATTTTTTCGAATATGCCTATATAGGAATCCCTTTGCTTATCGCTATTGTACTCTATATGCGTTTCTTTGGATTAAAAATTCTTCCCAATAACCCTTCCAATAAAATGGAAGACATCGATGAATCTATTCAAACACTTGAAGACTCCTATCAAATTTTTGAAGGCTTTTGGAAGGTGAGAATTCGCCCCAATTCGACAGCGATTGGAAAGACCATTAAAGAACTTCATATCGATTCAGAAATGGGCATTAGCTTGATTAAAATCAACCATCCTATTCCAACAGATGCAAATCTTATTCAAAAAGTTAGTTTAAAAAGCGCTGAAGAAGATCATTTTCCCGACGAGAATACTGTGCTTCATATGAATGATGAATTGATCGTTAACTGTAGTGAAAATAGAATCCAGCGTTTTATCGATAAATTCAATGTTGCCGCTCAAAAAGTAGAAGGGGATGGTGAGTTCGTCAAAGAAAACGTAATGACAGATGAGGTTGGAATTTCTGAATTGATTATTGCCCCAAGATCTTCCTACCGAGGAAAAAAAATAAATGTGGGTCGATTTGCAGCGAAATACAACGTGCAAGTAATGGCATTAAACAGATATAACAAACGTATTAGAGGTAGAGAATTCGTACTTCAAGAAGGCGACTCTTTATTGGTGAGAGCAAAATGGGAAGACATTAAAGCCATTCAAGACGAAAGCAAAGATTTCTTGATTGTTGGACACCCCGAAGAACTGGCAAAAGAAGTAGGAAAGATTAGTAAAAAAGGAATCATTTCAATTTTTGCCATGGTATTTATGGTGATTATGTTGGTGTCGGGTGTATTCTCTTCAGCAATGACAGTCTTGTTAACCGCCATGATTATGGTTGCCGGGGGATGTATCAATATGAATCAATCGTATCGTGCTATCAACTGGAATGTCGTCATAATTATTTCATGTATGATTCCTATGGGCGTTGCCTTACAAAAAACAGGAGCAGCCAAACTCATCGCCGATTCAATGGTGCAGTTCTTAGGAGACATGCATCCAACGTTTTTCTTGGCTGGTGTCTTTTTAATTACGACCACATTGAGTCAGATTATGAGTAATTCTGCAACCTCCATTTTAATGGCTCCTATTGTTATTGCAGCTGCCATGCAATTGGGGTATTCCCCAGTGCCTTTTATGATGATTTTAGCGGTAAGTGCTTCCACTGCTTTCTTAACACCTTTCGGAACCACCACAAATATGATGGTCATGAACGCCGGGAATTACAGTTTTAAAGATTATGTAAAGGTGGGCTCAGGATTGCTACTGTTATTTTTTGCCATTAGTATAATTTTGATACCTATGATTTGGCCTTATTAATAAATTTAAAAGTCTAAAATTATCATTTAGACAAAAGACCTGTTAAAACACAGGTTTACAGTATAAAATTACGTATATATACGCTATAAATAAACCTAAATGTTATCTTTGTACTTCTAAAACTTTTTTCAAAATGAGCGGATTTATATCTTCATCAATTGCTAGAAAGGTGTCTATGGCACTCTCAGCATTTTTCTTAATGTTCTTTTTATTACAACATTTTGCAATCAACCTAACTTCTGTTTTTAGCGCAGATGTATTCAACGAAATTTCTCATTTTATGGGAACCAACCCAGCAGTGCAGTTTGCATTGCAACCTGTATTAATCTTTGGTGTTGTGTTTCATTTTGTCATGGGATTCATTTTAGAAATTAAAAACAAAAAAGCAACCACGGTAAAATACGCTGTCGATAACGGTGCAGCGAATTCTACTTGGGCTTCAAGAAATATGATTTATAGCGGTTTGGCTATTTTGGCTTTTATCGTTTTGCATTTTGTCGATTTTTGGTTTCCTGAGATCAACACAAAATTTATCCAAGGCGATTGGTCAGGGATGCACGATGGTGAATTGAGATATTTCCATGAATTACAACACAAGTTTGCAAACCCAGCTAGAGTGATTGCTTACGTGGTAGCATTCTTCTTTTTAGCCTTGCATTTACTACATGGCTTTAATTCGGCTTTTCAATCGGTTGGAGCGAACAATAAGTACACCAAAGGACTTAAGACATTTGGTAAGTTGTACGCAATCTTAATACCCTTAGGATTCGTATGTATTGCAATCTTTCATCACTTAAACCATTAATATTTAGTACCTATGGCTACATTAGACGCAAAAATTCCAAAAGGTCCAATTAAAGATAAATGGACAGATTATAAAAATAAAATTGACTTGGTAAACCCAGCCAACAAACGTAACATTGATGTTATTGTTGTAGGTACTGGATTGGCAGGTGGTTCTGCTTGTGCAACACTTGCAGAATTAGGCTATAATGTAAAAGCATTTGCCTACCAAGATTCTCCGCGTAGAGCGCATTCTATTGCCGCTCAAGGAGGTATCAATGCTGCAAAGAATTATCAAGGAGATGGAGATTCTACCTACCGTTTGTTTTACGATACTGTAAAAGGAGGTGACTACCGTGCTCGTGAAGCAAACGTACACCGTTTGGCTGAAGTTTCTGCAAATATCATTGACCAATGTGTGGCTCAAGGAGTTCCTTTTGCTCGTGATTATGGTGGATTGCTAGACAACCGTTCTTTTGGAGGTGTATTGGTTTCGCGTACTTTTTATGCAAAAGGACAAACGGGACAACAATTACTTCTAGGTGCCTATTCTGCTATGAACCGTCAGATTGCACGTGGTAAAATTGAAATGCACAACCGTCATGAAATGCTCGATGTAGTGTTGGTTGATGGAAAAGCTAGAGGAATTATCGCTCGTAATATGATTACCGGTGAAATTCAACGTCATTCTGCTCATGCTGTAGTGATTGCTACTGGTGGATATGGAAATGTGTATTTCTTATCTACAAACGCCATGGGATCTAACGTAACCGCTGCCTGGAAAATTCATAAAAAAGGAGCTTTCTTTGCAAATCCTTGTTATACACAAATTCACCCAACCTGTATTCCTCGTTCTGGTGACTACCAATCGAAGTTGACCTTGATGTCAGAATCTTTACGTAACGATGGACGAATTTGGGTGCCTGCAAAAATTGAAGACGCCAAAGCGATTCAACAAGGAAAAATGAAAGCGACGGATATTGCTGAAGAAGATAGAGATTATTACTTAGAAAGAAGATATCCTGCTTTTGGAAACTTAGTACCTCGCGATGTTGCTTCTAGAGCAGCAAAAGAAAGATGTGATGCTGGGTACGGAGTAAATGCTACTGGTGAAGCTGTGTACTTAGATTTTGCCTCTGCTATTGAGCGATACGGTAAAGAACAAGCTAAATTAAAAGGAATTGAAAGTCCTTCTGATGAAAAAGTATATGAATTAGGACAAGCATTGGTCGAAGCTAAATACGGAAACTTATTCCAAATGTATGCGAAAATCATGGATGAAGATCCATATAAAATGCCAATGAAAATTTACCCTGCTACACACTATACAATGGGCGGTGTATGGGTTGATTATAATTTAATGACTACGGTTAACGGATTGTACTGTATAGGTGAAGCTAACTTCTCTGAACACGGTGCAAACAGACTGGGAGCTTCTGCCTTGATGCAAGGTTTAGCAGACGGATATTTTGTATTGCCTTACACCATTGGAGGCTACCTGTCAAAAGAAATTAGAACTGGAAAAATCCCAACAAACACACCTGAGTTTGATGCTGCTGAAAAAGAAGTAAAAGAAAAGTTAGATTTCTTTATCAACAACAAAGGAACCAACTCTGTAGATTATTACCATAAAAAATTAGGTAAAATCATGTGGGATAAAGTTGGAATGTCACGTAATGAAAAAGGATTGAAGGAAGCGATGGCTGAAATCAAAGAATTACGAGAAGATTTCTGGAAAAACGTAAAAGTCCCTGGTGATTTAAACGAGATGAATCCAGAATTAGAAAAGGCAGGTAGAGTTGCCGATTTCTTAGAATTAGGTGAATTGTTTGCTAAGGATGCCTTGGATAGAAATGAATCATGTGGAGGACACTTTAGAGAAGAATCTGTAGAATTGGACGGAGAACAAAAAGGAGAAGCAAAACGTAATGACAAAGATTATGCTTATGTGTCTGCTTGGGAATATAAAGGAGAACCTGGAGATGCAGTTTTACATAAAGAAGAATTAGAATTTAACGACATAGAACTGAAACAACGTTCTTATAAATAGGCAATAGGCAAATTCAATCTTATAAAGATTTATTGATTTGGCAAAAAGGAATTGCCATCGTAAAGTCAATATACTCTTTATGTAAAGAATTACCTAAGGATGAAATTTACAATTTGCAAGAGGTTCTTTGATGGAACTTGAAACACAAATAATAATTACAAAAGAATTGAATTTTATCAGTGATACCGTTTATAAAGAAATCATTGGTTTAATCGAAGAAGAAAATAAAATGTTGAATGCCTTTATTAGGTCAATATCCAAAGAAAACTAACTCTTGGCTATTGCCTAATGGCTAAAAAACTAAAACATGGATTTAACACTAAAAATCTGGAGACAGAAAAACTCAGAAGACAAAGGACAGTTGGTAGACTATAAGGTAACCGACATTTCGGAACACATGTCGTTCTTAGAAATGATGGATGTTTTAAATGAGCAAATCATCGAAAAAGGAGAAGAACCTATCGCATTTGACCACGATTGTCGTGAAGGAATCTGCGGAATGTGTTCGATGTACATCAATGGAGAAGCACATGGTCCTGATAGAGGAATTACTACTTGTCAGTTACATATGCGTTCTTTTAAGGACGGTGACACCATCCATATTGAGCCTTTTAGAGCAGCTGCTTTTCCAGTAATCAAAGATTTGGTTGTAGACCGTACTTCGTTTGATCGTATCCAGCAATCAGGTGCGTATATTTCTGTAAACACTTCAGGAAATACGCAAGATGCAAATGCCATCCCAATTGCGAAGGCAGCGGCAGATGAAGCTATGGATGCCGCTACTTGTATTGGTTGTGGAGCTTGTGTTGCCACTTGTAAAAACTCATCAGCCATGTTATTTGTAGGTGCAAAAGTATCGCAATATGCCTTGTTACCACAAGGACAAGTTGAAGCCGCAGACCGTGTACTAAACATGGTAAAACAAATGGACGAAGAAGGTTTTGGAAACTGTACCAATACCGGCGCCTGTGAGGTGGAATGCCCGAAAGGAATTTCTTTAGAAAATATCGCACGTATGAACAGAGAGTTCTTAAAAGCATCGTTGTAACTACAACAGTAAACATCTATTTAAAGCCCATTTCATCACGAAATGGGCTTTTTCATGTCTTTGTTCCGTCTTGAATTAAAACAACCCCTAATGTTTACTTTTAACAAGTAACTAATTCAAGTACTAATCATAAAAACTTATCGACATAAAACTATTAATTCTGATTATTATTGTACGATATAACTCCCTCATTTTTTCGATTATTTTACTATTGTCTGTAAGCGATTCCTTTCTAGCTGCTTCACATCGAACGGTTATTGTAATGAAATAAGCACCCCTCCTACAACTCAATAGATTGACTGATATACACCCTTGTTTTTTAGCTCCTTATGTAAGTTATAACGAAATATCGCATAACTAAACTTACCCATAAAATAACTCTTTAAAAAAACAGGAATGTGTTTGCGTTTTATAATAAAAGCATCTTTATTAACTAGCTTACACTTCAATTCTACAAAAGAAAATATCTTTCTTTTAAAAAGAGAACTCTTGTCGTTTTTCTCGACTCCTGTTGACACAACGATTAACTCAGGATTGTTTACTAAGGTGTCTTCCATATTCATACAACGAGAAGCATTTACCTGAAATTTGCTAAAAATAATCACTTTTGACACTCGTTTTAAATAATAAAAATAACGCAACCCAGATCTCGTCAAATAAGAATCTCTATTGCCGTTTATATAACTATTCAAAACAACTAGCTTTTCGGGAAAGACTTTTTCCATTTGTTCATAGTATTTCAAACCCGTATGGTTATTTCCGACAACAATACAGAAAATAAAATGATTCGGTAAATTTTGTATCAGCTCAGTCAACCTTTCTCTTTCATAAAATTTATTCAATGTAATCGGTATAATAACCCCTGTTATTGTCTTCATGATACTATTAATTTAATCTAATAAGTCTATTTCTTATTTCTCTATAATATGTTCTGCTAACCGGAATTAAATCTGAATGAATCTTAATTACACAATCATCTATTGCCCTAATCATATCCGTATTGACTATAAATGACTTGTGTACTCTAAGAAAATTTGTTGGGAGTTTTTCTAAAATATTTTTCGCTGTACCATAGATCAAAAAGTTTTTTGCTATTGTTTTTACCAACACATAATCCCCTCTTGATTCCACTACATAAATGTCGTTTACATTTACTTGCACTAAGCTCTTATCAACATAGAGATACACGTAATTATTGACCTCCTGACTTGTCCTTGGAACATCGTTCAACGCATTCATTTTTTTCTTAACAACTTTATCTAAGGCCAATTTCATCGAATTTTTGTCAATGGGTTTTTGCAAGTATGAAATGACTGCTTCGTTAGCAAATAAATCGAATGCGAAATCTTTTTTAGAAGATATCACGACTATATCAATCATATTTATTTCTTCGATAAAATCCAATCCCGTAAAGTTGGGCATCTCAATATCGAGGAAAATCAAATCCACCCGATTATCTCGAACAAATTCTAGGGCTTCTATTCCTGAAGAAAACTCGCCTATTACATCAATAAAATTAAAATGTTTACAAATCTTTCTCACAATCAATATGGACATCTTTTCATCGTCAACAATTATTGTTCTCATAGTTCTTAATTTTGCTCGTAATAGAATCCCATAAGCGCAACCTGCAGGTTAAACTTTGAATGGCAACATCCATAGCTTCTGCCCATTTCACCTTATCACCACCACAAAGACTTCGAACCAATTGAACGGAAAAATCGCCGTGAAAATCACCATCCAACTCTTTATGCCTTTCTAGGTAAAATTTAAATTTGGGATATTGAATTAATTTGTTGTTTTTTAAAATATCATCGAAAATATAAGGCAATACGAGCTCCCTACTAAACGCAAACACAGAGGCGGTCAAATGAGATTGGTCTTTTGATAAAATTTCAAAAGTATGGGTCAAAAAATTGTGCAAATCCTTTTCCAAATCTAACATCCCTATGGCAGTTTGAAAAGAAAACTTCGGGACAAAATCCATTAATAACTCAATTTTTGAAGTTGATGCATCAACCTCTTGCATTGCGTCTAAGTACATTTCAAAATGACTTTTATAATTTCCCTCTAAATCACAATCACTTTCTTCTGTTAAAACAATTTCATTTAAAACCCTTACTGCCAATTTATTGCCTGATGGCAACCATGGTACATTGATAGGATTTAATTTTTTTTGCAAAGATTTCAGAATCGACATAAAATCCCAAACAACAAAAACATGAGACTCCATAAACATTTGAACTCCCTTGTCTAGTTGTAGTTTTTTATTTAAACGGTGGTTAATAAGTTCGCTTTGCAATAACACTATTCGAGCGTCAATCTCCATTTTTTTAGGGGCCAAAGTACTTTTTAAATGGTTTCATTTATTGAAAATTTCGATAAGTGGCAATCTTATGGCGTTGAAATGTCATTTTTAAACGTCCATATGTTTTCAATAATTGATAAAAAGAATAACACTAAAAATGCCGCTAAAATTGATTCTGTTCGAAAACAGGCTTATAAACAACCTTTTTTTATCGACATACAGCAAAATTAAAAGGCATATCATATCTAAAACATTCGTATTTTTAGAAAAAGAAGTTTTATGAAATATCACATTGGTTTTGCTTTTCTTTTGATTTGTCTCTCTTGTTCTCCTAAAAAGGAACTTCCATTGGCTCAAGAAAATACGCTATTCACACATGTAGATTCAGAACATTCACAAATACGCTTTAAAAACACGGTTAAAGAAAACCTGTATTTCAACTTTTTAAACTACGCCTATATCTATAACGGTGGTGGTGTGGCTGTGGGAGATATCAACAACGACGGACTGGAGGACCTCTATTTTTCTTCCAACCAAGAAAGCAATAAACTCTACCTCAACAAAGGAAATTTTGAATTTGATGACCATACGGAAAAAGCTATGGTTACAGATGAGAAAGGATGGACAACCGGTGTGACCATGGTCGATATCAACTGCGATGGCTGGCTCGATATCTATGTGTGTAAATCTGGCGCTTTAGACAACAATGCATTGCGTGAAAACAAACTCTTTATCAACCAAAAAAATGGCACATTCACTGAGGAAGCAAAAAAATACGGGTTGAACCACCCTGGCTTTTCCACCCAGGCCTATTTCTTCGACTTTGACAAGGACAACGACCTCGACATGTATCTGGTAAACCACCGACCCGATTTTAGAAATAACACACGGATTGAGCCTGCAACTCAAAACATTAAATTTCCTGAATTATCCGATCAACTCTTTAGAAACGATGGGAATACATTTACCAATATCACCAAACAAGCGGGCATTGAAAATAGGGCCTGGGGACTCAGTGCTGCTATTGGTGATTTTAATGGAGATACTTTCTTAGATGTTTTTGTTGCCAATGATTTCCTACAACCCGATTTTCTATATGTCAACAATGGAGATGGTACTTTTACCGACAAAGCCCTCTCCTACTTCGACCATATTTCTGCCAATAGCATGGGCTCCGATTTTGCAGATATTAACAACGATTTACTGCCCGATTTACTGGTCTTAGATATGATGGCTTCAGACCATAAACGAAGTAAGGAAAATATGGCCACCATGAGTACGGATAATTTTAACGCCATGGTCAATGCCAATTATCACCACCAATACATGGCAAATATGTTACAGCTAAACAATGGTGAAAATTCGTTTAGTGAAATTGCTCATATGTCTGGCCTTGCTAAAACGGATTGGAGCTGGGCACCGTTAATCGCCGATTTTAACAACGACGGATTTAAAGATGTATTTATTACAAACGGTATTGAAAACGATCTCTCCAACCAAGATTTTCGCATGCAAATGCAGAACAACATCCGCAACAAAAAGAAAGTAAGTTTAGAAGAAGCCATTGGTATGATGCCCTCCACTAAACTTGCGAACTACCTCTATCTAAACAATAAAGACTTCACGTTTACCAACAGTACTCAGAACACAGGGTTAGACCAAAAGATTAACTCCAACGGAACTGCTTATGCCGATTTAGACAACGACGGAGATTTGGATCTCATTGTGAATAACCAATCCGAGATCGCAACCCTATATAGAAATAACAGTCAGGGCAATTTTCTAGACATAAACCTAATCGGCCCTACACAAAATCCAAATGGCTGGGGTGCCACTGTAACCGCATACTCCAAAGGCTTACAACAAATACAAACACAAAACCCAACACGTGGATACCAATCAAGCGTTTCTAACAGACTGCATTTTGGACTGGCGAACACTTCTTTAGATAGCATTCACATTCGCTGGCCTGATGGATCCTCAGCAATCCTAAAGGAGGCTACTATAAATACTACACTGGATGTAAACTATAAAACTTCCTTAGGCAAAAAAACAGCACAACCTTCTAAAAAATCAAAAAGGCTTCATCCAGAAGATTTTGGCATCCATTACAAGCACTTTGAAAACGATTTTAATGATTATGCCTTGCAATTGTTATTGCCTCAAAAGCAATCTACTCAGGGCAGTGCTATGGCGGTAGGTGATGTGAATAATGATGGTTTAGACGATTTGTTTTTAGGGAATGGTTTTGGAAAACCTGCTGAGCTCTATTTTCAAAAAAGCAATGGAAAATTTACGCTCACAAACCAACGCGCCTTTTTAATAGATGCTAAGTACGAGGATCAAAAAGCACTTCTTTTAGATATTGACAATGACAAGGACCTCGATCTATATGTCACCAGTGGAGGCTATCAACTTTCTGAAAACAGCCCTTTATTACAAGACCGTTTATACCTCAACAATGGGAAAGGGGGCTTTACAAAAAGTGATAAGCTCCCAAAAATGCGTAGTGCTACAAAAAGTATTGCCGCTGCAGATATTGATGGCGATGGTGATTTAGACCTATTCGTTGGAGGACGCGTGGTTCCGGGTAAATATCCCGAGGCACCCAAATCATTTCTATTAAAAAATACGGGGACTAAGTTTGTAGATATCACACCTAAAAATGCTCCAGAATTGGACCGTGTTGGACTTCTTAACGAAGTCATTTTCTCTGACTACGATTTGGATGGCGACCAAGATTTAATCTTGGCTGGCGAATGGATGCCAATTACAATCTTTAGCAATGAAAAAGGCCATTTTGAGAAATTAGACTCTCCTGACTTAGAAGCCTATTCGGGTTGGCATCAAAGTATCAAAGCCATCGATTTTGACGGTGATGGAGATGAAGATTATTTTGTAGGCAACCTCGGTAAAAACAATAAATTCCATCCAACAACGACAAAACCACTCCATATCTACGCGAATAATTTCGATGGAAATAAGAGTTTTGATATTGCTTTAAGCAAGGTTAACGGCAACAAATTAGTTCCTGTACGTGGCAAGCAATGTTCGACGGAACAGACACCGCATTTGGGGAAAAAAATAAAATCGTTTGCAGAATTCGCAGATGCGTCAATGCAGGATATTTACGGAAAGAAATCCCTGGAAGCCGCACTGCACCTACAGGCCAATCATTTTGCATCTTATTATATTCGAAATGAAGGAAAGGGGCGCTTCAAGATCATAGATTTACCAAACGAAGCTCAATTTGGACCGACCTTGGATTTTTCGATTCGCAAACAAGATCACCGCATTGAGATTATGGGTATTGGGAATATCTATGAGGCCGAGGTTGAAAC